>OLQJ01000647.1_pt1 | contig 17288 bp, 20 predicted proteins | sample 1673231 | NCBI WGS metagenome assembly OLQJ01 (sample SAMEA3136769, study PRJEB25190) | human gut metagenome | biome: human gut; feature: human-associated habitat; material: faeces | place: Austria | collected 2013
CCAAATAACCGACGTAACCAGCCACAAACGATACGCCGACACCACCACCACCGGCGTACTCCTCAAAATCACATGGAAACCAAACCAATGACAAAACCAAACGAACTCGACTACTTCCGCAACAACAAACCGGAGAAAAACACAACCAGTTATAAAATCGGACGTATCCTCGGCGTCCTGCTCATCACCATAACCGTCCTACTCATCACCACCGGCACCATCGCCCTACTCAAACTCCTCATAACCTACATCCTCACCTAAAGGAACCATCACTCCGCCTCAACCAACAACAAGCAAACTAACCCCAAGAAAGGCATAGAATAACCTTATGAGCAACGTAACCAGAGACGCACACGGACGAATCACAGGCGGCGTAAACAATCCAACCGGCAAAGGCGGCTTCCAAGAACGACCACAAGACCGATGCCGTAGATGGACAAAACGTGGCAGCGTGAAATACAACCTTCAACAATTCCTTGAACTCACGAACGAAGAACTGGCGGAATGGGTACAACGCATGGACGAACTGACCCAAGCCGAACAAATCGCCCTTCGTCGCGTACTTGAATCGAAAAAGGACGGTGAAAAATCATTCCGCGCCTATCAGGACATCGCCAACCGTACCGAGGGTATGCCCCGCCAGCAGGTTGACCAGACGGTTCAGATGTATGAACCACCTACGATCAATGTCACGGTGAAGTGAACAAACCCGAGCCTATTATTCTCAATAAGGCTCGGGTCTGCCTCGAGTGAAGACCACACTAATGAGAATCGCGCGCACATTATGGAACAAAACGGAACATTCAACCTCGTAATCCCCAAAGCATACGAAGACCTATTGTTCTTCCTCCATGACCGCGACAACCCACCATACCGCTACTACGACTACAGCGGAGGCCGTTCGAGCGCGAAAAGCACCAGCGTAGCCATAGCACTAGCACTCGAAGCCAGCATGTACCCCACCCGCATCCTATGCACCCGCGAATTCCAGAACAGCATCCAGGAAAGCGTCAAACAGCTACTAACGGACATCATCAGCCACTATCAGCTTCCCGGTTACACCATCACCCGCGAACAGATAACACATATGAACGGCAGTGTGTTCTGGTTCAAAGGCTTGCACGAAGACCCCGAAAGCACGCTGAAAGGCATCGAAGGCGTAGACCGCTGCTGGATAGAGGAAGCCCAGTTCATCACCGACCACAGCCTAGACGTGCTGCTGCCGACCATCCGAAAGAACGGCAGCACCATCATCTTCACACGTAACCCACTGACCCCGGAGGATACGATAACCACCCGTTTCGTCACCCACCCCAGCCAACTCACCCAACAGCGCACCACCCACCATCACACCACATGGCGTGACGCGGAACAAGCCGGAATACTCCCGGAAGAAATACTACGACAAGTCGAAGAATCACGAAACAACCCAGACTTCGCCCACATCTGGAACGGAATGCCATACGAGAAAACCATCAACCAGATCATAAACTGGCAGCAACTCGCAGACGCGACCGAACGCCAACCGCAAACAGACGGCGGCGTAAGCTTCGGCGTTGACGTGGCCAGATACGGAGCCGACCGAACCGCTGTCGCCATCGTAAAAGGACGTCACCTAGTAGACCTCGTGAGCTGGAACAAAACCAGTCTCGTGGAAACATCGGAACGCATAATCACCCTTGCAGGTACATATCATCCAAGCATCATCAACGTGGATGATACCGGCGTTGGCGGAGGCGTGACGGACATCCTCCGCAGCCGCAGCCAACCAGTGAACGGCGTCAACTTCGGAGCAAAACCCAAACACCCAGACCGCTATCCGGCAGTCAGTTCGGAACTATGGTTCGAGTTCGCTGAACAGCTTCCAGAAATCACCATCAACCCGAGTCTGGAACACCGAGCCGAACTGTTCCAGGAACTCAGCACCCGTGAATGGACAATCAACAACAGAAACCTACGCGAAGTGCAAAGGAAGAAAGACTACAAAACAGAGAACCAGACCGGAAGCCCAGACCTGGCCGATAGTGTTCTTCTCGCCTACTACAAGCCGCTCCAACTCCCATCATGGGACGTTGCAATCTGATAGGTTTAAGCCCTGCACCCCGGTAGACTAGACACAGGGTCTTATTACGAATCGAGGAAACTGTGAGCCTGCTGAACAATCTCCGTGACGGTTTTATGAGCGCTTTCGACCGTAACCATGCGCCAAGCTCAACCCCGACACCTATGGGCGGGAACATCTGGCAGCCGATGGGAGGCAACACCATCCCCATGCACGACACCTACGACAACGTGTTCCCCTACGTGAACGCCATCGCACAACGGTTCAGCACGATAATCCCCTACGCCGTTGATTCGGACAACCAGCGTATCGAACCAGCCCCAGCACCATTGGCCGCACTCTACGCGCCCAACGACACGTATTCATGTCTGGAGTTTCTCAAACTCATCTCCGTCAGCATCCTCACCCAATCACATGCAGACGTACTCATCTGGACGACGAACGGCCCCGGTGGAGACATCACCCCAACGAACATCATCGGATACACGCTGCTGCCGTCGAACAGCCGCCAATACAATTCCTCCCGTTCAGACTGGTACCACCGCGTCACGATGGACTTGGGCAACGGCGAACGAGTCCACAAATTCTCCCGTGATGAAACCATCGCACTCAGCTACAGCCAGCATCCCAACAATCCGACGCACGGCATCAGCCCCGCAATGACCGTGAAAAAATGGGCGAACGTTGACGATATGATTGCCGACTACGAGCGTGGCTTCTTCGGCAACAACGCCGTTCCCGCTGGAATGCTCGGCATCGTATCGGAAAACACCGAGGACTTCCAACGTAACCGCGACCGGCTCGAAAGCACGTTCCGTGGCGCAGGCAACAACAACGGCATCGTCTACAACATGATACCGGTTGACCCGATGACCCATAAGCCCAGCACTACCAGCAAACTCGTGTGGGTACCGTTCCAGTCGAGCAACAACACGCTTGACTTGCAGACCGTGAACGACGTGGTAAACAATCGACTGTCGAACGCGTTCGCCGTCCCGGACATTATTCGCGGCATCGACAACGGGCAGACCTACGCCAACGCAGAACAGGCGGAACGCGCGTTCATTGAAAACACGTTGAAGCCGTTGTGCATGACGGTGTGGGATAAATGGCAGTTCGAGCTTGACCGCATCACCGGCGGACTCGGCTACGGCATCACGTTCGACCTTGACCTGCCGTCGCAAACCGACGTGGAGAAGGTGCAGGCGGACACGCAGAAGGTTCGTATCGATTCGCTTACACAGCTTGTGAACATGGGGGCCAGTGTGGAATCCGCCGTGGACGCGCTCGGACTCCCTGAAGCGTATAAGCGTCTTGACCTGCACCAGCAGGCCCCGACCTTGACTATCCCAACAGCCACAAAAAGATATACGAGGAATATCAAACCGCAGGAAACAGCAACCGAAAACCGTATCCTCCCCGCCACACGAACCTACGTGAACAGAATCATCCGAATGGCCCGCCGAACCCAAAACGGTTTGCGCGACGACCTGGAAACCATCGGAGAACAGTGGATAAACGACGTGGAAGACGACTTGATGGCCAACCTCGCCGCCTACGCCCGTCGTACCGGCTACGAACTGGAACAGGTCATCACCATGTGGGCGGAACTCCACCCCGAAAGCCCCATCGCCGTGGATATCGAAGGATACACCGCGGATGATTGGCGGAAACTCTACTTCTGGACTGAACTCCCAGACACCGTGCGTGAAACCTACGTGGAACACTTGCGGAACATCGCCAAGTCCACCAGCAAGACCATCACGAACGACGTGCTCGAACTGTTGAACCGGGCTGACGTGGAACAGTGGGACGCCCAACGCCTACGCGAATCACTCGAACGCATGGGCAACGACCACGCGGAGCTAATCTCACGCTGTGAAACAGTGCAATCGCAGAGGCTCGGCAGCTTGTACAGTGCCCGCAATCTCAGCGAAACGCTCGGCGTCCGACTAGCCAAGGTGTGGCGTACCAGCGGCGACGAAAAAGTCTGCGAGTTCTGCAATCACATGGAAGGCACTCGAATCGCATTGGATGACACGTATCTGGCGGAGAACGCAAGCGTCGACATCGGGGACAGAACCTATGTGAACAATTCCGAGAGTATGCAAACCCCGAACGGACATCCCAACTGCCGTTGCTACGAGGATTACGAGGTGGTCGAATCATGACGTATGACATTCATTGCAAACGTTGCGGACGCTACCTAGGCTCCTGCGCCGCCCGCGACACCACGGTTATGTTGAAGTGCCCGAACTGCAAAGGATTGGACACGTACCGCATCGTGCTACTATGGGGGATAGAACAATTAAGCCCATTAAGGACGTTCGACCGCACCACTACCTATGGAAAGAGCCAAGATGAAGACTCGTAAGAGCTTCGCAAACAGCGGTGCCCCAGAAACCAATGGTCGTACCCTCACATTCCTCGCCAACAGCGGCAAAAGGATGTGCGACGGATTCACCGTAGACCTGAAGACACTCAGAGCGCCGTTAACCGACGGCACTCTGAAACCGGTGTCCGACCTCACCGAATCCGACAAACTATCCCTGCCGTTGCTGATAGACCACATACCCAGCATCGAATGCCAAGCGGGCGCAATCACCCGACTGTGGATGACAGATGATGGACTAATGGCCGAAGCGAAACTCAGCGAGGTAGACCAAGGCGAACGTATCCGCCAGCTTGCAGCAGACGGATGCCTGACCAACAGTTTCAGCATCACCGTTGAATTCAACAAACGTCCCGGCAAGGACGGTATCATCCACGATGGCGAACTACTGGAAATCAGCGTCGTCTATCGTGGTGCCGACCCACGGGCCGCTTTCACCGCAATCAACAGCCGCAACAACCAGAACGGAGACACCATGAACCCGGAACTCCTGAAGAAACTGGCGCGTACCATCGCCCAGTTCAAGCTCACGCCTGACGAGGCCGAGCAGCTCACCAACAACGTCACCGATATCATGCAGGGCGCTCTCGATGACCTGACCGAAACCATCGGACAACAGACCGAATCAAACAATGATGGAACCACCCCGGCACCGGAGGAACCAGTGCAGACTTCCAACGGCCGCCAGACCATCATCATCAACAAAGCGAATCATGCGGCACACCAGTCGGGTACCGTGACGTTCTCCCACGACCGTAAGACATGGCTGGACTCCGATGACGCCATGATCGCGTTCGAACGTGCCTTGATTGATACCGACAACAAGGGTGTCGAAGCGTTCCATCGTGAGTGGGCCGACACTGTGAACCGTAACATGTCGGATACCGCGTCGTTCGGCGTGGACGCTGACAACGTGAACAAGTTCATTCCGACCGAAGCCATCACCACTATCTCTGACGGTTTGAACAATCGCGGTTCCGGCTTGTGGAACCTGCTACGCAAAACCGGTCTTGACCGCCTGACCATCGGCGGCAACATTTCCGGTCTGACCGAGCAGACCCGCGCCCACGGCTACCCGGTGGCCAGCTACGGCACGAAAAAGAAGGAACAGGCGCTTTCGTTCGTGAAACGTGAACTTCAGGCCGACTACACCTACAAGTACATCACCCTGAACAAAGGCGATATTCGCCGCACCCAACGTCCGGGCGCCCTGCTCCGCTACGTGCTCCAGGAACTCCCGAACTATATCGTCCAGACCATCGAACGTCAAATCACGCTCGGCGGATACACGGACATGGCTCACTTCCGTAGCGTGGTGACTGACGCGGGAGACAACTCGTCCGATTGGAAGGGCAACCGTTTCGCGCTCTCCTACACCATGACGGACGCTGCCCCGCTGATGGACTTCGTGCGCGCCTCCCACATGGTGCGAACGCAAGGCAACAAGGTGCTGCTATGCAATGCCGACACTGTCGCTGACCTGCTGGTGTCCGCGAACGCTAACGGCAACACGTACATCGCTCTTGGCGGTGACGATACTCTGGCCCGCGCTCTCGGCGTTAACCAGATCATCACTCCGGAATGGTGTACCGACACGGATGACACCACCACTATGGGCGTCATCATGTCCGCATCCCACTATGCGGTTGTTGGCGATACTTCCATCGAAGCGTTCACGAACTTCGCACTGTCCACGAACACCAACGAGTATCTTCAGGAAATCTACGCTGGTGGCGGTTTGGACGCGGAGAAGTCCGCAGTGGTCATCAAACCGAAGGGTAAGTGAGGTGATTCATGATGAGCACCGAACTGTACGCTAGAGTCGGCGGCAAGGCGCTGCCAGAAGACAACGTGAACACGGTCAAGGTCATCAACTTCGTCAACGAGAATGGTCAGCCTATGGGTAAGGCCGCTCACGTTGACCCGACGTCCGGCACAGTAGCGCAGGTGGTGAACGCTCTGACCGCCGCAGGACTGATGGCGTCCTCCTGACACGCTACCCTAAAAGGTAGCGGGACTGCACCGCAAGGCCCTATCTCCTACAAAGGGGAGGTAGGGCCTAACTTATTTTCGAAAAGGAGCGACCATGGACATCGACGCAACCGTAACCAACCAAGTAGGAGAAGCTGTCTACGCGAAGTGGAAGGATGCCGCGCTCGCAGACCTCGCCAACATTCTGTGCCAAAAATCCCTATTCCAGATTACGGATGATTACGTGGGAATCGTCGTAGGAGATGGCCACCAAGTCGCATTACCGGAATGGTATTCGGAAGTGACCAACGTGCAGACCACCGACGGTGTGAAACTCTATTTCCAAGTGGACTATGATATGGGCGACGGTTGGACGCCCGAAACCAAGTACGCGAACTGTCTGACCATCGATGAAAGTCTTAATGTCGGTACGGCAGTGACCGTGACCGGAACGCACGGGTTCGCTAAACTCCCCGCCCCATTATCTTCGGTATTGGCTGCGATCATCGAGGCAGACCAGAGCGTTCTTGACCAGACCGACCGTATCACGTCTAAGAGCATTGAGGATGTGAGCGTGAGTTACGCAACGATCAACGAGACGGCTATGGAACGTGCGTTAACCCCGTACCGTTCTCTTATTAGCCAATGGAGCCTCTGCCGCAACGGCGTTCAGACTGGTGGCATACTGTCCATGCCTCGTAAGCACCATAATCTGCCGTGGTGGTTGAACGCTCAGGACTATATGGGTGGTGATTACGCTTATGGCAACACTCTGTGACCCGTTCCGCTTGTTCCCGCACCAAGTCCACACGGCGACGCTTTGGCGGTACACGGCTCCCGGCCTGCCAAACGAACAATTGGCCGACTTGCAGGTGATTGTGAAGCATTCCACCCAGTCCGACCAGCCAACCGAATACGGTTCGCGTACCAGCAGCCGACGCTTCCACATCAAAACAGACACACTCCCCCAGAATCTGCGGGAAAACATGGAACTATGGCCCGACCTGATGTTGGAACTTTCCGATGGCAGAGTGTACCAAGTCACGCAAGCAAGTCGCGGCGACGATATGGACATGGGTGAGACCCGGTTCATCACCGCGTATGGGAACCCGTATGGGAGGGACAGCATATGAGCTACCGGTTACAGTTGTCCGCTGATTGGGCGCGTAAGCTCTCCACCCAACAGTTGAACAAGGGCGGCGTGAGAATGATGACCGACATTCTCAAGATGGCCCGTCAGAATGCTCCCGTACTTACCGGCGCTTTGCGTAACAGTGGCCGTTTCCAACAAGTCTCCACGCTCAAGTGGCGTATCACGTTCGGCAACAGTCGTGTTCCTTACGCGCGTATCCGCGAACATACGAACCGGTTGCATCCGAACACGGTACGTTACCTCCAGCGAGCGCGGAACACCGCAGCTAGCCGTGTGAAATCGTACTTCGATGTAGGATAGGAGCGACATCATGATTGATCTGGCCATGTGCATGACCCTACAAAACGAGGGTTTCGGCACTTACGGCAAGACCCTGTTCTTCGGAACCAGTCCAGTATTGGACACGGGTAGCGTCACGAACGCCGAGGGCATCTGGGTCAACGCGAACACCGTGGACATCAACGGCGACCTGTACACGGATCAGCTCACAGTCAGCAGCCGATACTTCGACGTGGTCGAGCAAGGAAAGTTGATGCTCCGTCTCCTGCACTTCATCAACAATCGTCTGCATGACTATTGCCAACTGACCTGCAACCCCATCGCTGATATTGACTTTGTATCAATCCGTGTGCATCCGGCGACCGCCATCGACATGGACGCCATCGACGGGGAAGGCCGATGGGTGAAAAGCATCCGATTCAACGTTGACTACAAGCTCTCCAACGAAACGGTAGAATAGAACCGTCCATTAAGTCGCGCGTGTGCAGTCCCGTCCGACGAAAGGACATTGAAATGGCCTCCTACCCACTGATTGGCAAAAAGACCGTATACATTGACGATCTCGTGATAAGCCCCGACTTCGTGCAGGACGAAGTGGGCACTATCACCCTGACTCCCGGCACTACCGAGGTTGCTTCACAGTCCGGCACCATCAACGTGCCGAACGGTTCCTATGAGGATATGAGTTTCGAGCTGAACATTATTTGTCCGAGCGTTCGATTCCTCGGCATGCTGTTCCCCGAACTGTACCATAATGCTAAGTTCAAGCGTGTTATCTCCGGTTCGATGGCCGAGACGGGTCAGGTGCGTTTCGGTGGCAACGAATGCGTTTCCAACACCCCGAGGGACATCATCATTCATAACGTGTGCGATGGTCATTCGTCGGCGCAGGACTTCCGCATCCCGCAGGCGCTAATCAGTGCTGGCGGCGAGTTCAAGGTGAGCCTGTCCGACCCGTTTGTGGTCACGCTTTCCGGTTCGATGACCTCCGGTGCGAACGGTGCCGTGGTCATGGGCGAGCTTGATCTTGAATCCCCGTCGTATTACGACGAAGATTCAGGCACTATCAAGACGGATAACGTTGAGGTCACAGCGCTTACCGCGTCCCCGGCGAACATTTCCGGCAAAGTCAAAGATCATGTGACGGTCAATGTGGTGGCTTCCCCGAACGGTGCGACTGGCGGCATCACCGCCACGGTAGCCGACACCGGGAAGGCCACCGCCACGGACAACGGTGACGGCACTTGGGATGTTCAGTTGATGCAGGCCGGTACGGGTACCGTCACGTTCAAGAGCGGTAGTGTGCAGACCGTGGTTAACTTCAACGTCAAGTAAGTGAGCATTGGGCGCGCTGGAGATAAAGGGTTCCGAGAAAAGCAACATGATTCATGATACCACCCGATTGGAGCAATAATGACTACCCCGGTTTTGAGCATCGACACCCGAGAAGCGTTCCGTACCCTTACCGTGAAGCTTGACGGCACCGTGTACACCATGCGTCCGCTCGGCTCGAAGGATACGCTCACCATATTGGATAATGCTGAGACTATCGACAAGCTGAGCGCTGGCGTTGCGAACCGTGAGACTTTGGAAACCGCCAAAAAGGTCATCTTCCCACTGGTCGAATCGCTTATGAGTCCAGCTGATAGGTTTTCCGAGTGGAAGGCGCAGACGCGGGAGCGTAGCGACCTCGCCTACCAGCGTGCCATGAGCGCGTTGTGCGGGCTTATGGCTAAAAACATCACCGTTGACATCAAGGGCGAATAAATGAAGTCGTGGGATAGTCTGCTCACTCCCGCCGAACGGGAGGCGATGAAGGATTACAAGCATAAGGAGGCGTCCCGCAAACCGCTTCCTAGCGTTAATATCCTCGCTGAATTGGGTGACGTGTATGGGTGGCAGGCTATCCGCGACGTGTTGGAAAACAAGGTTGACCCAGACCTTATGATGCGACTGCTTCGGGAGGGACGCCGTATCAGACGGCGGCGTCTGGCTGAACAATACCAGATGACGTTCAATTGCATCGCCTCCGCGTTCTCGAAGCATGGCGACCAGAGGATAACCAGCATCATCAATAATCTCATGAAGGACTTGTGATGGCAGACTCGACACTAGTCTTAGACGCCGAGATCAACACCGGCGATTGGAACGCTGGAGTCAAGGACATCGAATCGGGTAGTCGTCAGATCGAAACGTCGGCGCGGCAGGCTGATGGAGCGTTGGGTAACGTTGACAAGTCGGCTAGCAAGTCGGCTAGCGGGTTCGGAAAGTTCGGTGCCGTCGCCGGTGCCGTTGGTGGTCTCGTATCCTCTGGTATCAGTAAGGCGGTTGACGCGATTAGCGACCTTACCGACGATATCGTGGAAGCATCCGATTCGGCGGACAAGTTCAAAAGCACGCTGAACTTTGCCGGTCTGGATACCGGTGCTATTGACGCGCTTACTGCAAGCACTCAGACATACGCAGACCAGACCGTGTATTCCATCAGTGATATTCGCAACGTGACCGCCCAGCTTGCCGCGAACGGCGTACAGGGCTTCGACAAACTAGCCGAGGCGGCTGGTAACCTGAACGCTGTAGCCGGTGGTAACGCGGAAACTTTCAGCTCGGTGGGTATGGTGCTTACACAGACCGCTGGAGCGGGCAGGCTGACCACTGAGAATTGGAACCAGTTGGCCGACGCCATCCCCGGCGCGTCCGGAAAACTTCAGGAAGCGATGCTGAAGAACGGTGCGTACACTGGCGACTTCCGCGACGCTATGGCCGATGGCGAGATCACCGCGGATGAGTTCAATCAAGCCATAATGGACTTGGGTATGACGGACGCCGCGAAGGACGCTGCGACCAGCACCAGCACCATCGAGGGCGCTATGGGCAACCTTGAAGCGTCCATTGTCGGCGTTGGTACGACGATTCTTGACCAGTTCAAAAAGCCGTTAACCGATAGTATGAGCTTCGTGGCGGAGAGAATCAGCGGGCTTAGTGGCGTGTTTACCGGACTGGTGCAGACCATCGGCCCGGTTCTTTCACAGATCGGCACAACGTTCCAGACCGCTTTTCAACCGGTTGTGGGAATCGTGCAATCTCAGTTGCTCCCGGCGTTGAAACCGCTTATGGGTTCCTTGCGGAATGTCGGCAATGCCATCATGCCTATCCTCCTGAACATTGCACCAGTGTTGGCTACCGTAGTAAGCGACATCGTGCAAACTATGAGTGTTATCGCGGCTTCCGTAACTCCTGTTATCAATAACATCGCCTCGTCGATTCAGATGGTGCTTCCGGCGCTCCAACCGCTTATGAGTGCCTTGCGGAATCTCAACAATGCCGTTATGCCTGTCATCATGGCCGCGATTCAGACCATTGCACCCGTGTTGTCTACCATAGTGAGCAACATCATGCAGACCATGAGCGTCATCGCCACAGCTGTGACCCCTGTGATCAATGACATCGCTACGGTGATTCAGGCGGCGTTACCCGCCATCCAATCAGTGTTCCAAATCTGGGGTTCAACGATTCAGAGTGTCATTAACGCGGTTTTCCCTTACATCCAAACGGTTATCACGTCCGTCATGGGCGTTATCAACGCGATAATCACCACAGTATTGGCCGTGATTAACGGCGACTGGTCTGGAGTATGGGACGGAATCAAGAATATCGCTTCCAGTGTTTGGAACGGTATCAAAAGTATCGTTTCTAGTGCCATCAATGCAGTGTCGAGCGTCATTTCAAGCGTGTTGAACGGCATCAGCGGTATTTTCAGCAGTGTGTGGAACGGTATCAGGGGAGCTGTGAGCGACGCGTGGAACGGCATCACAAGCGCTGTCAGTAGTGGCGTTACCTCCATGATGAGCTTCATCACCAGTATTCCGAGCCGTATCATGGGCGTGTTCAGCGGAGCCGGGTCATGGCTTCTCAGCGCTGGCCAGAACATTATTCAAGGTTTGATTAACGGCATTACGAACGCTGTAGGCGGAGCCATTTCCGCGGTCAAGAACGCGGTTAGCGGCATTATCGACGGTGCCAAGAGCATGCTGGGCATCCACTCCCCGTCGAAAGTGTTCGACCGTGAGATAGGTCGGATGATTCCTGCTGGTCTTGGCCGTGGCGTATCGGAAAACGAGCGTGCGGCCACTCGACCGGTGGAAGACATGGTGGACTCGTTTCTACCGTCGTCCATTGTGACGCCAATGCCTGTCATGTCCAACCCTGTGCCCATGAACACGACTAGTGGCCCGCGCGTGAACGCGCCTATCACGGTCAACGCTCTTGACCCGAACGCGGCAGCTCGGGAAACCGTGCGTGTGATCAATTTCCATTACGTGTGACAAACCGCGCGGGTAGACTAAGGGTATGGCTATCTTTACCCTTGACCCGCGCGACGTTCGTCTGACCCTGAACGGGTTCCCATTGTATGGGACTGATTCGTATGGGTGCGAGTGGCATGTAACATTTCAGAACGTTTCGGGACTGTTCGACGGTGTTGGCTCGACCTTGCAGACCAAAGATAAAGCATGGTCGGATGGCTGGTTCAGTAATATCCCAGTGGCTCAAGGACGTTCGATCAGTGTTGAGGGTCATGTCATCGGCACATGCACGGAAAACTGTATCAACGCTTGGGATGCGTTCAAACGCTCGTTCAACATCACCAGCCAGTCGCTTGTAGTGCAACTGGGGAACATCAGCCGTCAGGTGCAGGTCATGCAATCGTGTTCCGCGCCATTGGTGGTATGGGCCGGCGTCAACATTCTTAAATTCAGTATCGGTTTGACCGCTTTGGACTCGTATCTGTACGATACGCAGTCAGTGACTGGGACTACTGATCTGCCAAACAGTCAGGGCGGTATGACATTCCCCTATCGTTTCGAGGATATCAAAACCGGCACGGGGTCAACGTGGGTATGGTCTGAAACAACCGTGTCGGGTAGCGTGCGCCTCACGAACACGGGTAGCGCTCCAAGTCCGGTGACTATCCGTATCGATGGGCCTGTAGTCAACCCGCAGGTGGAGCATAATCCGAGCGGCCATATCATGGCGTTCGACCTTGGTTTGGGTGAGGGCCATTACATTCTTATCAACGGTTCCACTCATGAGATTCTTATCGATGGTACAGACCCGGCACGTGGCAGTGTGGTCCGACGTGAATGGAGCTACGCGGGAATCGGAGAGAATGTTTGGATGTTCAGCGCCGAGGAACCATCGGATAACGCTCGTATGACAGTTACGTTCAACCCGGCTTACATCTAAGGAGGTGTCGGATGCCATTACTTGCTAACAGGTTGCCGCAGGCGAACGGCCTATCCTCGGGCACGGAGCGTGTATTGTGGCAGCGTTCCGGCTTGCAGTTCTTGGCCGTCACGTTGGATGACGGTACGGTGATAGCGGAACTCCCAGACCTTCAACTGACTCACTTGACGTACCGTTTCGAGGAAACAACCAGCGCCACGGCAACGCTCCCGTGGCGCAATGCTCCCCGCAATTGGGACGAAGCCACCACACCGTATCAGGCCGCCATACTCCTAGTGCGAGATTCCACCGTACTGTGGGGCGGTATCGTGGTCAAACGAGAACGGGTAATGCGTGGAGACGGATTATCGTTGACACTGGCAACCGTCGAACACTATCTCGACAACGTGTATGTGCAGGATCACACGTACACGAATCGTGACCAGTGCGAGATGGTGGAAGACCTCGTGACCACCACGCTTGCGAACCATCGTTTCAATCTTGTTGTCGAAGCGTCACCAAGTAGCATCAAACGTGACCGCACGTATGAGGCGGAAAGCGACAAAACACTGTTAAGCGTGTTACAGGAGCTCGCCAACGTGTTGAACGGGCCTGAATGGTGTACATCATGGCGGGCCATCAACGACGGTCATTATGAGCCGGTCATGACGGTAGCCGACCGTATCGGTTCAACCACGCCAAGCACAACATTCGATGAAAGCGTCATGACCACGTTCACCCTGCTGGAGGATTATACGAACGGGTATGGTGCTAACGCGGTCATGGCAGTGAGTACGGCTGACGCGGGCGCCCGTCCCCAGTCCGATTGGATGATCGCAGACCAGCCCCACCGGCCTCGATTCGAATATGTGTTCCAACCGTCAACCAGCATCAAGAACAAGAGCACCCTGAACGAACACGCTAAATCATCACTGTTGCAGATGCAGAACGGTACCCAGACCATCACTATGGGCCTAAGTCTGCTATCCGCTCCAATGGTGTACGAGGAGTGGAAACCGGGCGACCTTATATCGTGGACAGTGGCGGAAGACGCCGAACATTTCCGGTCCCATAACCACGGTACCGCCCGTATCATCGGCTACGAGATTGATTTCAGTCAGTCGTGGACTATCACCCCGACGTTGCAGCAGGAGGACGATAATGCCGAGCAAATTCAAGTTCAGTCTAGATAGCGCGGATGCTACAGCCCGCCAGTTCTCGGACATCAAACGCCAGTTACAGGAGCTACCGCCGAGCATCGTCAACAGCGTCAAACCTATGGTCGAGCAGATCACGGCCATGTATGAGGATGTGCAGACGTTGACGAACAATCTTGACCAGCGTGTGCAGGAAAGCATCACCCGCAACAGTTACACACGTTCCGAGATTGACGTTAAAACTCAGACGTGGAACTGGGGGGTGTTGGCTCCGAACCGTGGTGGCACGGGTATCGCCAACGCTTATGATAATGTGTTTACTGTCGGCCCGTGGCGCGCGGTGTGGGTGTTGTCCGATGGCACTATGGGCACGTCGCAATCTATTCGTGCGGTGAAAACCGATATCGTTGACGCAGACGATTACATTCCGGTTGACGCGCTCCGCAAAGTGGGATGGTGCGTCTACCGGATGAGGGATGACAAAAACCTGTATCTTGATGATGCACAACCAATGGTCGGCATGATAGCCGACGATTTGGATGAAAACGGTTTAGGTTTCTTCTGCGAATACGATGAAGACGGCAATCTGACGGGCATCAACTATCCGATGTTGGGAGTGGCTGCGTTACGACTCGCCCAGCAGGTGGCGGATGAAGTGGACGCGCTCAAGGCTAAGGTTGACGAACTATCCTCTAGCGCGGATAAAATGAGTGTAGACGATTCGGAGGATTGATTATGGCTATCATCATGCACCCGCTTACCGCGCTGAACGGTTCACCGGAGTATACGGCGAACGATTACCGTCACGCCATTAATCCTCTATTGGTACCATCGGATGGTACCGTGTTCAACGGTTTGTCTGGCATTCGTTACGGTTCCCCGGTTCCTCTGGTCACGGTGAGTGGTCTGACGGTTACGGTCAAACCTCATTGCGGTACCATCAGCCCGTGGGATGGTTTGGGCGCGTACACTTACGCCATCACCACCAATACGACCGTGCAGTTGGCGGACTCCACCAACAATTACAAGATCGCGGTCACTGTGGAAGACCCGTCACAGTCGCACGGTACGACCCCGCGAGGCAAACTCGAAGTGTTCACCGCTGGCACTCCTGACTCGAATATCAATGGTCTGGTGATTGCCGAGGTTAACGCCGGTGTCGCGTCGGACGTGGCTCCGATTATTCGTAATAACGCGGTGCTGATGGCGCGTGATGTTGAACAGCTTAACACTATTGCCGCGATGAACGGGCAGGAGGCTGTGACGATTGCCGATAATGCTCATTATGTCATGGATGGTGGCGTGTGGAAGCCGGTTTTTGAAACCGTGAGTGAGTCATGGAGTGGCGGAAGGATAACCGTCATCTACGGAGAATCATCGTGCGCGGTTCAAGTGTCTTCAGTGAGAATCGGTTCCGGTTCGTGGGATTCGGTTCAATGGGGTAAGACAATTAGGGAGGCGTACCGGCCGAAAACCGAGATGTCGAACCCTTTGATGGTTGCGAACGGTGGAAGCCATACCGGTTTTCTCACTGTCACCGGCGCTGGTGTGGTGAGTGTGAAGAACATGGGTGCGAGCGGTTCTGGCGATACTCGTAGCGGTAGTGTGTGCTGGCCGGTGCCGAGGCAGTACTGAGTTGCGCCAATACCGCAGGCATCACGTATCCAATTAAGGCTGAACATAATGCGTATTATCGTCACGGTCTAAAATACAGACTATGACTGATATTCTCACTGCAATCATCGGCGTAGGCGGCGTGGCACTCGGAGGCATCATAACATGGCTAGCCAACCGTAGGTCAGACCTCACCAGCGCATATCAGGCATTAGTCTCAGCGCAAGGAGACATGAAACGGCAGATAGACGCCCAAGACCAGAAAATAATCGCTTTAATCAAGTGCCGTGATGAGATGCAGTACACGATTGACCTTGAAACTGGTTATATTCGCGCGCTGGGGCACTGGGTGTCCCAGGTCTGCGAGATCATCGATCCTGAATTTTTGGAGAATCATCCTAAACCGTCGTTGCCCGATGATCTACGCGACCGTATCGCGTCGCTTGAAGAGTTAGCAGGTGATAACTGACTGTCACTATGCGCGGTATCGGCAAGGTTGATAAACTGGAACCATGCGCCGAACCGAACTCACAGCATTGATACTCCTAGCAATCGTACTGGTCGGCGTTATCGTGCTGGGAGCCTACACTATCATCATCAACGCCGCCAATCTTCTCACGCTTTTCATCACGGTTTGGTACGCGCTGACCCTCTGAAAGGATAAACAATGACCTATCAGGACATCACCACCTATAACAGTCCCAACTACACTAGCGGACGCCCGTACGGCATCCACTACATCGTCATCCACTGGTGGGACGACCCGAGCAATCATCCCATGTTCGAGGCTGTTGTCAACACCTTGTGCAACCCCAAGCGTGGCGCGTCCGCACACTACATCGCTGAAGCCGGTCGCGTGGCCTGCATCGTTGACCCGGACGATCGAGCGTGGCATGCGGGCGACGGCGTGGGCGTCGGTAGCAAGGGCAACGACAAGGGTATCGGCATCGAGTGCAACCCGCGCCAGTCGGATGGTGATTACGCGACGATTGCCGAGCTGATTCGTGGTCTCCGCGCCATGTACGGAGACTTGCCGCTTATCCGGCACCGTGACTGTTCCAGCACTCAGTGCCCCGGCACTTATGATCTCGACCGTTTGGACAAACTGGCGCGTGGCCTGACCGCTCCCGCCAACCCTGTTCCGACCCAGCCCGCCACATCCGGCACAACGAAGCTCGAAGTGGACGGCTCTTGGGGGCCGCTCACCATGAAGCGTGCTCAGGAGATCGCAGGAACCACCCCCGATGGCATCATGTCCGGCCAGATCAAGTGCGACGCGAACGCGAACATCTACGCGGCCCAGTGGGGTACCGGCGGCAGTGACTGGGTCGAGTGGGCATCGAAGCATTTCGGCATCACCGACCGTCCACGCAACGCCGGGCCTGACTTCATTCGTCACTTCTTGATTGAAATGAACGAGTATGGTGGGAATGGGGT
>OLQJ01000656.1_pt1 | contig 16910 bp, 7 predicted proteins | sample 1673231 | NCBI WGS metagenome assembly OLQJ01 (sample SAMEA3136769, study PRJEB25190) | human gut metagenome | biome: human gut; feature: human-associated habitat; material: faeces | place: Austria | collected 2013
TTACCATGTTGCACTTGACACAATGAACGTCCCTACAGGTTGGTACAGACAATAACAATTTTACGCTCGGGCATTTTTAGTTTTCTATTGTACAAACTATCTTCACGAATTGACTGCCGAGGCACTCGGCTATTGACTTTTGGAGGAAATTGGATTATTATTTAAACTGTATAACTTTAAGTATGCTTATTTTTAGGACAGATGATTTGTGAAGGAGTTGAAAAAAGTGCCGGATCTTTCGATAATTTTCGATATGGGTGTTGTTGCACTGCGTTTTCTTATGCCTGTTTATGCAATAATAATTGTGTACCAGTGCTTTGCCGCAATGCGCCGCCGCCGCCGTCCCGAAACTCCTTTGATTTCACTTTTGAACCCTGCAACGGGCGAGATACTCCCCGTGCTTTTCTGGGAAAATTCAATCGGCAGAAGTAAAAGCAGTGATGTAACCGTTGATGACCCGACAGTTTCAAGAAATCATTGCGTACTCCTTCGCCGTAAAGACGGTTGGTATGTAAGCGATACCGACTCAAAGAGCGGCACAATGCTCAACGGCAAAAGAACAAGAGGCAGAGCAAAGGTGCTAATTGACGATACAATAACAATAGGCGGTACAAGCCTTATAGTAAAAAGAGGCGAGGAGTTCCAACAGCCGTTGCAGTCGAGTTGGTTTTTCTCAAAGGTCAGCGATAAGCCTGCAATGAAATCGTGGAAGCTTATGCTTCTTATTACATTTTTTCACTTTTTTATGTGCGTTCAGGCAATGTTCTGGAATGACGGCACAAATACAATGGCTCCGCTCGTGCTGTTCGGCGCTCTTGCGGCTGTTGAATGGGGATTCTTCTTTATCTCCTATTTTGTAATCCGCAGAGTAAATTTCGAGCTTGAATCGCTCGCCCTGTTTTTGACGGGCATAGGCGTAATGATGCTTATCAGACAGTCGGAACGCTCGGCTTATGTTCAGCTTGTTGCCGCCGCAATAGGTATGATTTTCTTCTGTATAATTATCAAGCTGATTGAAGATCCCGACAAGGTAAATAAACTCAGACTTCCGGCAATGATTTGTGCGGTCGGTCTTTTGGGTGTAACAATTGTATTTGGTAAGATTACAAACGGCGCCGCCAACTGGATTTATATCGGCTCGTTTTCATTTCAGCCGTCAGAGCTTGCAAAGATTATTTTCATCTTTATCGGCGCAAGTTCGCTTGATGTGTTGATGACAAAGAAGAACCTGCTTGAGTACATTATCTTCTCGGCAGTATGCGTCGGACTTTTGGCTCTTATGGGTGACTTCGGTACTGCGCTCATCTTCTTTGTAACATTTTTGCTCACAGCGTTTATGCGCTCGGGCGATTTCAAGACGATTATTCTTGCTGTTGCCGCCGCAATTTTCGGCGTAACCTTTGTCCTCAAGTTTAAACCGTATGTTGCCGACCGTTTTTCGGGATGGCGTCATGTGTGGGAACATACTCAGGACAATCTCGGTTATCAGCAGGCAAGAGTTCTCACATATATGGCAAGCGGCGGACTTTTCGGCGTAGGTATCGGCAACGGTTTTTTAAAGCAGGTTGCCGCATCCGAAAGTGACCTTGTTTTCGGACTTGTTTCGGAAGAAATGGGAGTTATCGTTGCGTTCACACTTGCCGTGGCAGTAGGTGCAATGTTTATTTATGCAAGGGCAATTACAACCCGAAGCAGAAGTACCTTTTATTCAATTTCAGCGTGCTGTGCGGCAGGACTTTTTGTTGTTCAGCTTTCTCTCAATGTTTTCGGTGCAACCGATGTCCTTCCGCTCACAGGCGTAACATTTCCGTTTTTGTCTGCCGGCGGTTCAAGTATTATGTCTTGTTGGGGACTTGTTGCATTCATCAAAGCCGCAGACGAGAGAACTTATTCGGTAAAAAGATAAGTTTAGTAAATTGAAAATGGAAAATTGTTGTCGAGAGGAAAAACAGCAAAATAAAATGCTCTATCTCCCGACCGTATTCATAGTGCTTTGCAAGCAAAGCCGCATTTTCTTTAATTTTTCGATTGTTCACTTGATACACAGGGTGGTGTAAGGTTTGAAAAAAATACTTCGCAGAAGTACACTTATATATATAGTTGCGCTTGCGTTTATCGGCGGACTCGGCTATCTTGCCTTTGAGCTTGTAACAGGGGCAGACGATTGGGTTGATCAGGCATATAATGCGCATATAGCAGGTGATGGCGGCCTTGCACAGGCAGGAGCGATCTATGACCGCAACGGCACGGCTCTTGCACAGACGGTTGACGGTAAAAGAGTTTATAACGAAAGCGAGAGCGTAAGAAAATCTCTGCTTCATGTTGTCGGTGATGACAGCCTTAACATTTCAACGGCTGTTCAAAGTATGTATCGTTCTCAGCTGATAGGCTATAACCTTGTTTTCGGACTTAATATGCCGGAATCATTGCGTGCCTCTCACGATATAAAGCTGACAGTCGATTCCGCAACCTGTGCGGCGGCTTATGATGTTCTTACAGCTTATAACAAAAAAGGTGCCTGTGTAATATATAACTACAAAACAGGCGAGGTTATCTGTTCCATAAGCACCATGGCTTACGATCCGCAGGCTCCTCCCGAAATTACCAAGGACAACGAAAGCGAATACGAGGGCGTTTACCTTGATAATGTGCTTTCGTCAACCTTTACTCCGGGTTCAATCTTCAAAATCGTTACATCTGCGGCGGCAATCGAGAATATTCCCGACCTTTATGACCGCACTTGGGTTTGTAACGGAAGTGAGAACATAGGCGGAAGTGAAGTTACCTGTACGGAAACTCACGGAACGCTGACATATAAAGAGGCAATGGCACATTCCTGCAATATTGTTTTTGCAAAGCTTGCCGTTGAACTCGGAAGTGACACAATGACAAAAACTGCCGAGAAAATCGGCATTAACAGCTCCTTTGATGTTGACGGAATTAAAACCGCAAAGGGTTCATATGATGTCAGCGATGCCAATGAAAACCAGCTTGGCTGGTCGGGTGTAGGTCAATATAATGACAAGGTAAACCCGATGCAGATGGCAATTATCTGCGGTGCAATCGCAAACGGTGGTAAGGCTACAAACCCTACCCTTATCAAAGATGAGTCCATACTCTCTGCACTCGGCATAAACTACAAGAGCAGCGGACAGGAGCTTTTTTCATCCGATACGGCGGCAAAGCTTGATGATGTTATGAGATACACCGTTTCGGATTACTACGGCGACAACCTTTTCGGCGGACTTACAGTCTGTGCCAAAACAGGTACGGGTGAAGTCGGCGATGATAAGAACCCTAACGGCTGGATGGTCGGCTACTCAAAAGATGAGGACTGCCCTCTCGCCTTTGCCTGTGTTGTACAGGATTCGGGTTTCGGTTTCCAATATGCCGGTCCCGTGGTTGAGGCCGCAATGATTCAGGCTGCAAAAAGCCTTGGAGCGTCTGCGGTGCAGTAAATTAAAATTATATTATTGAAAATACAGTTTGACCGATTTTTTCGGTACATTGAAAGGAAGAACCCTGATGAATTTTTTAAAGGCTATGTTCGGCAACTACAGCAAGCGTGAAGTTAAGCGTGTGCAACCAATCTGTGACAAGGTGCTTGCACTCGAAGATAAATATGCGGCTATGAGCGAAAGTGAACTCAAGAACCAGACAACAATTCTTAAAGAAAGACTTGCCAACGGCGAAACAACAGACGATATTCTCCCAGAAGCATTTGCAACCTGCCGTGAGGCAGGCTGGAGAGTGCTTGGTATGAAGCACTTCCCCGTTCAGATTATCGGTGGTATCGTTCTTCACCAGGGCAGAATCGCCGAGATGAAAACCGGTGAAGGTAAAACCTTGGTTGCTACCCTCCCTGCATACCTCAACGCTCTTACAGGCGAAGGTGTTCACATTGTAACAGTCAACGATTACCTTGCCCGTCGTGACTCAGAGTGGATGGGCAAGCTTTACAGATACCTCGGTCTTTCGGTCGGTCTTATCTGCCACGATCTCGATAACGAGGGCAGAAAAAAGGCTTATGCCGCAGACATTACATACGGAACAAACAACGAACTCGGTTTTGACTACCTCCGTGACAACATGGTAGTTTACAAGGAAAACAAGGTTCAGCGCCCGCACGCATTTGCGATTGTCGATGAGGTTGACTCAATCCTTATTGATGAGGCGAGAACTCCTCTTATTATTTCGGGTAAGGGCGACAAGTCAACAGACCTTTACGCAAAGGCTGACGCTTTTGCAAAAACTCTTAAAGTTCAGCGTTTTGCAGAACTTGACGCAAAAGAGGATATGGAGGAATATTACAAGGAAAACGACATTGATTATGTTGTTGATGAAAAGCAGAAAACAGCAACCCTCACACAGAGCGGTGTTAAGAAAGCCGAAGAATTTTTCGGTATTGAAAACCTTACCGATCCCGATAACCTTACAATTCAGCACCATGTAAATCAGGCTATCAAGGCCAACGGTGTAATGAAGCTTGATGTTGACTATGTTGTCAAGGACGGCGAAGTTATCATCGTTGACGAATTTACAGGTCGTCTTATGTACGGCCGTCGTTTTAACGAAGGTCTTCACCAGGCTATTGAGGCTAAAGAGGGCGTAAAGGTTCAGAGCGAAAGCAAGACTCTTGCTACAATCACATTCCAGAACTACTTCCGTCTTTACAAAAAGCTTTCGGGTATGACAGGTACTGCTCAGACAGAGTCGGAAGAATTCCAGGAAATCTACAAGCTTGATGTTGTTGAAATTCCTACAAACAAGCCTGTTTTAAGAAAAGACCTCCCCGATTCGGTTTATAAGACAGAAAACGGCAAGTTCCACGCTGTTATTGATGCAATTGTTGAGGCTCACGAAAAGGGACAGCCTGTCCTTGTCGGTACAATTTCAATTGAGAAGTCGGAGCTTCTTTCAAAAATGCTCAAAAAGAGAGGCATTAAGCACAATGTCCTCAATGCAAAACAGCATGAAAAAGAGGCTGAAATTGTTGCTCAGGCAGGTAAACTCGGTGCGGTAACAATCGCAACCAACATGGCAGGTCGTGGTACCGATATCATCCTCGGCGGTAACGCAGAGTATATGGCAAAAGCCGCAATGCGTAAGCAGGGCTTTACAGAGGAGCTTATTGAAGAAGCTACAGGTTATGCGGAAACCGATGATGAAGAAATCATCAATGCAAGAAATACATTCAGAGAACTGAATGACAAGTATAAGGAAGAAATTAAGGGCGAGGCTGAAAAGGTAAGAGAGGCCGGCGGTCTTTACATTATGGGTACGGAAAGACACGAGTCACGCCGTATTGATAACCAGCTCCGTGGTCGTGCAGGCCGTCAGGGCGATCCGGGCGTCAGCCGTTTCTTCCTCTCAACCGAGGATGACCTTATGCGTCTGTTCGGCGGTGACAGAATGAAAATGATGATGGAGCGTATGAATGTTGCCGAAGATATGCCTATTGAGAATAAAATGCTCACAAGTATTATCGAGGGATCACAGGAAAAGGTTGAGCTTCGTAACTTCGGCATTCGTAAGGATGTCCTCCAGTACGACGATGTTATGAACAAACAGCGTGAAATCATCTACGGTCAGCGTGATCAGGTTCTTAACGGTGAGGATCTCCACGAAACAATCCTCAAAATGGTTGAGGATACAATCGCAACTTCAATCAAGCAGTATCTCCCCGAAGGTCCTGCAGAACATTGGAACTTCCAAAGCCTCAAGGATTACTACGCAGGCTGGCTTATCAGAGATGAATCAAAGTATGATTTCAGCCTTGAAGATCTTGAAAATATGGAACCCGAAGAGATTCAGAAGATGCTCGTTGACGATGCTCTTGAAATCTACAAGGAAAACGAAGAGCTTCTTCCCGAGGAAACAATCCGTGAGATGGAGCGTGTTTACCTCCTCAAGAATGTTGATACACATTGGATGGATCACATCGACAATATGGATCAGCTCAAGAGCGGTATCAGACTTCGTTCATACGGTCAGCACGATCCTGTTGTTGAGTACAGAGTTGAAGGCTTCGATATGTTTGATGAGATGATTGAAAGCATTCGTGAAGATACTGTCAAGATGATGCTCATTATGCCAAAGCGTGTTTATGAGATTCAGAAAAGACAGGATGCAATTGCAGCGGCAAAGAGAGCAGCTCAGAGGGCTGCCGCAGCGGCAAAGTCTGCATCCGATGATGAAGAAGCTGTTGAACAGTCGGACGCCGTAAAGCAGGCGCTTCACCGTGAGCAGGTTGCTCAGCCTACAGAAACTTCTGCAGACGGTACGGATTCTGTAAACAAGACTATCCGTAAGGGCAAGAAAATCGGCAGAAATGATCCCTGTCCGTGCGGCAGCGGTAAAAAGTACAAGAAGTGCTGCGGCAGAGATCTTTAATATGTTTGCATAAAGCGGTTTGTATAATTACAGTTTAAGTGAATTACATTTTGAGGGGCAGAGAGCAATACTCTGCCCTTTATTTGTGCCGAATTTTCAAGGTATTCGGTGATTAATTTGATGAGATATAGATATTGATTATAAAAATATATCTGAAAAATTCTGCAAAATGCTGGTTTTGGGGCATTTTAAAAGCAGCAATCGCAAAATAATACATATTTCCGCACGCACAGCTTGGAGTAAACCTGCATAAAATTTTTGATATTTTTGAAAAAAGAATTAAAAATCAACAAATTTAGTGCCGAAATTGACTTTTTAACTGCCTGTTAAGGTTGTATAATGGGTATAATTTATCTTAAACACAAAAAATGGCGATAAATAAGTAATAAAATCACATTATGGTCAAAAATATTAAATCGTGCTTGCAGATATGCAAAATAACCAAAAATATTACCCAAAGTTTGGCTGTATTGCCTCTACAAATATGCAATAAAATATTATATACTTGTATACAAGTAGAAAAGAAGAACAAATTCAAAAAATTGCGTTTCATAATTAGTTGGCAGATATGTTGGACTGTCCTATGCAGTTCTGTTTAATTGTACTTTGACTGCCAAAACAAAGTAATCGGCAATGAAGGAGAAGAAAAAATTATGAAATTAAGTAAAAAGCTTTGCATAACCGCAAAGAAAAGCTTTTCTCTTGTGCTTGCACTTACCCTCATGCTTTCGATATGTGCCGTGTCGGGTATGTCGCTTAATGTATTTGCGGCAACATCTTTGGATCAGAAGATTTACATTAACCTGAACAAGAATAAGGAATGGAATGGTTTTTCTTCTGTTACATGTCGTTTTGCTCAGGATGACGGCACGGTTCTTAAAACAGAAAAAGTAAGCAAAGATCCTTCGTCGGAAGTTTTTAAAACCATTGCACCATCCGGTGCAACAAAAATTGAGCTTTCTTCCGGAGTTAATTTTACTCTTCCCGAAAAGACTGTTGCAAAAGGTTCCCGCCGTATCTATCTTAATAACAGCAATAATACCTATAAGGAAGCTTATGCATATTCTTGGGTAAACGATACTGACTTCAACGCAGAGTGGCCGGGTGCTGCAATGACTAAGACATCTTCAGACAGCGATTACTACTATGTAGATGTTAAGTCATCCCATAAAAATGTAATCTTCAGCAACAAGGGCGAAACACAAACAAGCGACCTCGGTATTAACGACTCATACAGTGCCGATAATGCTCTTTATGATGCTTCAAAAAGTCAGTGGACTAACCCGTTCATCAAGACCATCGACATTTCTGGTGCTACGGGCGACACAGAATTTTATCTTACAACTGACGGCTCGTTCAAAGAAAGTAAATACCTTTCTGTTGAATCTCCCGACAAACAGTCAAAGGCAACATATAAAACAGTTTATGTTTCAAACGATGACTGGAAGTCGCTTACAAAGGTTTATGCAACTTTTGACTACAACGATGCCTATGAAGGAACAGTTGAGCTTACAAAAGACACCATAGACACCAAGGTAAGCGGTTCTGTGGTGTTCAGCGGTAGAATTCCGGCGGGTGCGCTTTTAAGATTCCATCCGAACGAACATAACCTCAACGGTGCATCTTCTGCAACATCATATCCGACAGATTCGGGATATGATGGTTCGGACTACAGCGATAACACGGCTACATATGTTAAGACAGCCAGAGGCGAAGGCTGGACAAAATTCTCGGAAATAGACAATGTAAACTATGGTGCTGTCGTTGAAAATTCATTCTCAGATAATCCTGACATCGTAGGCGTTGACGCAACATACTTTGACTACTGGTCGGATATGGAGCAGGAGAACGGGTATCTTCAGTGTCAGGGTAACGACAATATGTATGACTATTGGTATCAGTTTGATAACTTCAACAACTACATAAGCAAGATTGCTTTACCACATAAATCGGACTGGAAGTATCCTCTCTACTTCGGTAATATGTATAAGGGTGGAGAACACTACGAAACATTTAAGACCCACGCAGGAGGACTTACAAACATCAACGATTATAATGATAACTATTACTATGCAGTAAACAACGCCAACGGTATGGCATGGGGCGACGGTAATTATAACCAGTCCTTACAGGGTCTTATGTACAACAGGCTTGACAGTAAGGGCAATCTTCAGGTTGCAAATGGTGTCAAGGCTCCTTACTTTGATGCTGAGGCACTTTCAACCGCTACATATAATGATAAAAGAGTTGCCAATGTTTATAAGTCATCTTTCCCGTTCCGTGCAACTACTGACGGTGATGGTGTTACTACTTATGAATTCACTTCAAAAAATGCAACCGATAACATCTACTTTACATGGGACGGCCTTACACCTAAAAAAATTAACTACGGTGCGGGCGAAACATATGGTGTACACGATGATTTGGGAAAATTCGGCGGTACAGAAAACGGTTATGGTGTTTTCCCATTCAACAATACTCAGAATACATCAACGGGCAAGGGTACTAACTGTAACCTTAACTATGGCTTTGGTGTCAGACTTGATATAGACTTCAGAGTTCCGAAAGATGGTATGCTTGCAGACAACAAACCTGCAACCTTTAACTTCAGCGGTGACGATGACCTTTGGGTTTATATCGGTGAAGATCCAACAGGTGCTAACGCAGAGCTTGCTCTCGACCTCGGCGGTGACCATAAAGAGGCAAAAGGTTCAATTAACTTTAATACAATGAAAGCAACAGCTGACGATGTATTTGCCGACTACTCATCTTCATCATCGTCGACAACAGTTACAGTTCCGAGTGATGAGTTTTGGGTTAAGACAAATAATAAATACTTCTGTCTGAATGTTTGGGAGGATACAAGTGTTGGTGTAGATAATAATGGTAAACGTTATGTAGAACCTTATGACAAATCAGACGGTTTTTACAAATTCAAAAAGGCAGACCTTGGCAAAAATACAAAAGCTAACTTCTGTAAGTGGCAGAATATAACTGACGGCAATCTTACACCAGATGCCCCCCTTACGCTTTCAGACCTTTACGGTGGAATGTGGAACGATAACGGCACTCCGTATACCGGAGACGCTGTGTTACATCATACAAATCTTGGCATCGTTACAAAGACAATCAACAATGGAGTTCAGCTTGATCCTAACAAGACATACCATATGGTAGTATTCTATATGGAGCGTGGTGAGGCTGAGTCTAACTTCTCAGTAAATTTCACAATGACACCTGCTAACAATGACCTCAAGGTTACAAAGGCACTTGATACAGGCGATGTTGTTTCTGAAATTTCAGATGACCTCAAAGCTAATGAAGCTTTTGATTATACAATCAAAGAGAACGATAAAGATACCTCCGGTAAAGGCTACAAGCTTACAAAATCAGACGAAAGCACAAGCAGTGAAACTCTTTCAAACAGCGGTTTCACACTTAAAGATAATTATATAGCTGACTTTGACAACTCATTCAAGACCGGCAATAAAATGAAGGTTAACGAGTCAACAAACAGCAGTAAGCTTAAATACACAACAAACTGGGAACTCGTTAACAACAGAGACGGTTCACCAATCAGTAGCGGTTCAGCTACGGACTCGGCATTCAATCTTGCGGATCCCGCTGATAAAAAGGCTTATGCACAGCTCCAGCTCAACTATACCAACAGTATAGTGACAGCACCTCTTGAAATTTCAAAGAATGTTGTTGGTGAAGACGGTAAAACCGATTACGATACAGATCAGCAGTTTACATTTGCGATTGCTCTCGACTTTGACGGCAATGGTTCAACCTATGATTACAAGACCTATCCTCTTGAGTATCAGCTCAAAGAGAAGGGCGCAAGTGATTATTCAAGCACAGCTTACCGTACACCCTTGGACGGTTCGTTCACAATCAAAAAGGGCGAAAGCATTAAGCTTCTCAATATTCCTGTAGGTGCAACCTATAAGATTACAGAGAAAAATGTTATAGGTTATGTTCCCTACAAAGTAGGCGATCAGAACTTCAACGGTATATTTGTCGGTACTCTCGCCGAAGCAGGAAATGCGCTTAACTTTATCAATAAGGTTAATCCTACAAACATTGCCATTTCGGTAAATAAAACTCTTGACGGTCAGGCTTACAGCGGCAGCAAGTTCGTCTATACATTGACAGGTCTTGAATCAATGGATACAACAAAACCTGATGCCGACGGCAAACCTATCAAGACAAACAGCGCAAAAACAATTTCCACGAATTTGGAAACACCTGACAAAAACGGTAAGGTTGAATTCAAAAACCTCAAATTAGTCACTGCGGGTGTTTACAGATTTAAGATTACCGAGGCTCTTGCCGAAGGTGCAAATGCATCCGATTATAAAATGGATACAAACACCTGGCTTGCCGAGATTGAATTGCTTGAAAGCGGTGAAGTAACGGCGGCTAAGTACATTAAGGTTAAGAGCTCAGATATTGAAGGCAAAACCGATGCTCAGCTTGCAACTTACTTCAACAATTCTTCTCCTGTTGAAAAAGCCGTGTTTGAAAATGAAACCACACACGGAAGTGCAACAGTAAACAAGAAGAATCAGACAGGCGGTAATGTAAGTGATACGGAATTTGCTGTGATGAAGGTATCCGAGGAGGGTATCTTTACTGCAGATGATATCAATACAATCATTAAAGATGCCTCAATGAAAACTCATATGACTTCTAAAAAGACAGACAGCAACGGTCAGGCTGTGTTTGACAATCTGACAATCTTCAAGGACGGTCAGGGTGAGTTCACAAAAACAAACGGTAATGTTGTATGGAGCGACAGTTCCGACAATTATATATCAGGTACTTCAACATATCAGACATACTGTCTGTTTGAGTACAAACCGTCAGAGGGTTACACCCCGAACTACACACTTTCCTACTTCACACTTCCTGTTGAGGGTAAGTACGATGTTACATATGATTATGTTGACGGCGCAATTACAATGCCACAGGCGAGCGGTGAAGGTATGAACGGCTATGTTGTTCTCGGTTTGTCGGTTGCAGGTCTTGCGGTGACAATGTTCACGGGCTACGCAATCTATTACGGAAAAGTTCGTAAAAAACGCAGAGCAAGACGCAGAAAGTAACCCGATATGATTTAAATTGTTAGAACAGGTGATTTTTTAATCATATGTTTCTTTCATAGAAAACCTCTTTGACTGCTACGGACACCGTTGTTAGCCGGTGTCTGCCATGCAGCCACCCCAACCCGTTTAACCATTCGGTTAGAATAGAATTACATATATTAAATCAATCACAAAGGAGAAAGTAAAAATGAAAACTACAAAGAAAATCTTTGCAGCTGTTCTTGCAGTAATGATGATTGCTCTCATGATCCCATTCTCAGCAAGCGCAGCAACAGACGATGCTTATAACGCATTTATTAAGGGCAAAAACGGCTTTACAGTAAATGTTTATAAGGTAGCAACAATCAACACAACAACAGGCGAATATACTGACATTAAGGGTGGCGTCGATGTTGAAACAGCTCTTAAAACTTGGAAGAGTGCAACGGGCAATGACAGTGTGGCTCTTCTCGCTGCTTGTGAAAGTGCAACATTTGCAGATACAGACAGCAAGGGTAACCATACATTTGCTTCTGACGAAGATGTTTACAACTTCGGTACAAATGAAGCAGGTGTTTACTATGTTAAGGTAACAGGTCAGCCTGCTGAAACAAGCGTAAAGAAAAAGGGCGGCGCTCTCTTTGCTCTTCCTGAGGGCACAAAGAAAACTCAGGGTTCAGAAGAAGCTCCAATCGAACTCAAGATTAACACAGGTGAAGTTACAGTTTCTAAGGAAATCGTTGGTGGCGACATCGATGCTACGCACACAACTGCTTCTGCAGGCGACACCGTAACATTTAAGCTCACAGCTTCAGTTACAGGTTCTAAGGAAGTTCCGCTTACTGAATACACAATCCACGATAACCTTTCAGATAGTTTTAGAGATCCAGCTGTAACAGAAGTTATGGTTGGCAGCACTAAGCTTCAAGAAGGTACAGATTATACTGTAGATAAAACAAATCTGTCAGATATTCAGATTTCTCTTTCAGAGTCTTATCTTAAAGCTGCTAAGGAAGGCACAAACGACTTCTATGCAAGTTCAGATGTTACTGTAACACTTACAGCAGTTCTTAAGGACACAGCTGTTTCAGGCAACACTGCAACAGACAACAGCAACAGCGACAGCCTTACATACACAAACACATACGGTCAGACTTCAAAGCCGGGCGATGATACAGTATATGTTTACACATTCGACCTTCCTGTATTCAAGTATGATGGCACAACAACTGACAAGACGGGTCTTGGCAATGCAACATTCGTACTCAAGAAAGCAGATGGTACAGAGGTTGCTACTAAAGTAACAAGCGTAGAAGAAGGTAGCAAAGGTAAAGTTACATTTGAAAAGCTTGCTGCAGGTACATACACAGTTCAGGAGACAAAAGCACCATCAGGATACAACCTTAACTCTTCTGAGTACACAGTTGTTATTAGCACAACAGGTGTTATTACAGTTTCAGTTGACGGTAATTCAAGCGAAGTAAATCAGGTAGAAGTTCCTGATTATCCTGTAACAGTTCCTTCAACAGGTGGTATGGGTACAATGATGTTCTATGTTGGCGGTGCAGCACTTATCGCTTGCGCAGGCGTTCTCCTCTTTGTTCTTAAGAGAAAGAAAGCAGCTAAATAATTGATTGAATATCTTTTATCTTAAAATCTGTAATATATGTAATTTTCAGGGGATGCGGCAACGCATCCCCATTCTATTTACACAAGAGCCGTATATGCGGATAATATCTGTCCATACGGCGGCTCGCCGTGTATTGCCCTGCACGGCAAAATGTAGTATAATAACAACGGAACAAAAACACGCAGAAAAGGAAAATTTTATGAAACGAAAGCTGTCAATTTTACTAATAGTTTTAATATTCGTTGCAGGAATCGGCATAATGAGCTATCCGCTTGTCAGTTCCGCAATTAATAACTATGTCAGTCGAAGCATGGTTAAGGAGTACACCGACAGGGTTGCTCAGATGCCGAGTGAGAAAACTCAAAAAATGTTTGAAGAGGCTGCTAAGTACAATAACAGCCTTTCAAATAATATGATAATTACCGACCCGTTCGACGAAAAGGCTTTTCAGAAAATCGGTGCAAATTATGAGAAAACTCTCAATATTGACGATAACGGCCTTATCGGCTATATTGATGTGCCGAAAATCAATGTTTATCTGCCGATTTATCACGGCACAAGCGAAGAGGTTCTTTCCAAAGGTGCAGGACATCTTCAAAATACTTCCCTGCCTGTCGGCGGTGCAAGCACACATTCCGTAATTTCTGCCCATTCGGGTTATCCGGGCGAAACATTTTTCGATTACCTCACCGATATGAAGGTCGGCGATGAATTCTATGTTCATATCCTCGACAGAACGCTGAAATATGAGGTTGATCAAATCGAAGTTGTTCTCCCCTCGGAAATCAATTCCTTGCGGATTGTTGACGGCGAAGACCTTGTAACGCTCCTCACCTGTACCCCATACGGCATTAATACTCACAGACTTCTCGTGCGTGGCAAGCGTGTCGATTATGACGATACAAAGTATATTGAAACGGGCGAGTCGCTTGCAAAATTTGACAACGGTTACATATTCTTTCTCGGTTACAAAATCCCTTATGCAGTTGCAATCGGCATAATTGTCGGCTTTGTTGCACTTGTTGTGTTTGTGGTTGTATTTCTGCTCAAGCGTAAAAAGAAGAAGTCAAACGGTGCAAAACGGCTGAGAGATGACTTGGCTGACGAAAATCAGAATGATTTGGGCGGTGATTCCGATGATTAAAAAAATACTTACGGGTGTGGCAATAGCAATGCTCGTTGTCGGAATAGGTCTTGTCGCATTCCCCACTATATCAAATTTTATCGGAACACAGATTTCAAACGGTGAGGCTGACGGCTTTGACACCCGTGTTGAAGAAGCTGAGGACGGCTCTTTTGAACAGGCGGTCAAGGACGGCAAGGTTGACGAAGAGGGTTACAAAATTGACAGGGACGGCAAGCGTACCTCCAAACAGCCCGTCGTTTTCAAGGCTGATCTCGACAGACTTTTCAATGACAGCGTTGCCTACAACAAAAAACTTGAAACAAACCAGTATGAAATGCTCCGCAACGATACCTATTCACAGGCTGCCGTCAATCTTGAGGATTACGGCATAACGGACGGCATTTACGGCTATGTTACCGCCGAAACAATAAATATGCGTCTGCCGATTTACCTCGGAGCGAACAGCTCAAATATGAGCTACGGTGCGGCACATATGAGTGCAACCTCATTGCCGATCGGCGGTAAGAATACAAACGCAGTCCTTGCAGGTCACACGGGATACATCGGTCGAATATTCTTTGACAACCTCCGCAACCTCAAAATCGGTGACAGGGTTTCAATCACAAATTATTGGGATACACTCAATTACAAGGTCGTTGAAACCAAAGTCAATAAGCCGAGCGAATCAGGCGACTGCTATTTGCAGAAGGACAGAGATTTGCTCACGATGTTTACCTGCATAAGTGACGGCAACGGCGGTTTTGACCGTTACTATGTAATATGTGAGCGTGTGTCATAATTTACAGCAGACTGCATTACGGTGCAGATGCAACTGTTTTGCAGAAATATGTTGTCGGTTCGGACAGATAAACAATAAAAACGGAGGATAAACAATGAAAAATATAATTAAAAAAATATCTGCAATCGCAATGTGCGGTGTGCTTACCGTCGGTTCGGTTCTTATGACAGGTGCGGTAAGCGAGGATGAAAATCACAAGGACTTTGAAGTTACAAGTACAACGCAGAAAATCTCAAACAATCAGATTTTTGTGACAACAACGGGATACACTGAAAATACCGATAAAAATTTCGGTGCAAAGTTCCAAACAACCGAAGAAAAGGATTACGATATATGGTTTAAGGATTGTATCAACGCACCGAGATTTTTGAATCTTCCAAAGGGCGAAAAATTCGTAAAATATATGATGACGCAGGGGCACGGTTATTTCGGTAATGTTCAGACATTCTATAAGTTTGACAAAACAGGCGGTGAATATGTCAAGGTGAAAATTAAGCTTTCCGATTTTTCCCGTCTGTTCAATGAAAACGGAACAATGACTGCTGAGCTCAGCGACGGTTCTTACAAGGATTTTGATTTTACATACGAAGATTTCGGAACTGACAGCATCGGTGCTAATTGCTATGCGGGATCCGGCGCATATGCGACAAGCGGAGGTGCGGTAACCTCCTTTGCTCCCGATAAGGACGGCTATGCTGAAATATATGTTTCAAGACAGCTTGGTGTAGATACGAGTGCAAGCACTGTAAACGTACCGACAGTTGTAAAGATAGACGCATCAACAGAGCTTAGTGACGTAGTTGAAATTGCCGCAGGTATGCAGCAAATGTCAGCTCGCGTTATTGAAGATGCATCTGCCGATCCATTCACAAAGGTATATGCATGGGGTAATAATTCATACGGACAATTAGGTCTTAACAAGTCAGATGCTACATATGTATATGCAACACGTGTAGTTGGAGGCGAAACAAAGAAAGATTACCTTGAGGATACAGTAAGTCTATATGCAGGCGGATACCATATGGGTTCTGTTCAATCAGACTATTCTGTATGGGATTGGGGTTATAACATAAACGGTCAACTTGGTGACGGTACGACTGATAGAAGAAAAGCGCCTGTTAAGGTAGTATCTGATATGGGTCAGCCACAACTTACAATCTCAACAGCAACATGGACAAACAACGGAGTTGATAATGATGTTGTAATATATTACGACACATTAAAGATGCAGAATACAAGTAAAATTGTAACTTCAATTCAAGAGGGAGATATTCTTTCGATTGATTTAAGCGGTATCAGCGGTGTATCATCATTTAACTTGTTGAGAGCGTCTGCATATACTCCTGATGATTTGACTTTTAAATCGGTTGATACAGAAGTTGCAACAGTCGATGCAAAGACAGGCGTTGTGACAGCTAAAAAGACTGGTATAACATATATTGTTGTAACGGATAAAAACGGAGCAGAAGGTTTCTTCAAACTAAACGTTGAACCGCAAGGTACAAATTATATTGCATACCCTCAAGTTCAGCCTGGTTTCTATCATACAGTAGCTCTAAAAGCAGACGGAACAGTTTGGGCATGGGGTTACAATGCACACGGTGAATTAGGTATAGGTACTGCAGGCGGTGACCATGATCATCCTGAACAGGTACTTAGAAAGGAAAATCAGTCTGATCCTGATTCAAATAATGTACCTCTTACAAATATCGTAAAAATCGCAGTCGGTGCATATCACAACCTTGCTTTGACGGCAGACGGTCAAGTTTATGCATGGGGTTGGGGTATTTATGGCTCACTTGGTGACGGTGATACTTCAGATCATAGTTCGACAGTCGCTATGAGAGTTGTCGGTACAGGTTATAGCAACAA
>OLQJ01000679.1_pt1 | contig 16288 bp, 10 predicted proteins | sample 1673231 | NCBI WGS metagenome assembly OLQJ01 (sample SAMEA3136769, study PRJEB25190) | human gut metagenome | biome: human gut; feature: human-associated habitat; material: faeces | place: Austria | collected 2013
TTGTATGTCTCGGGATTTTGGCATATTCATGCCAAAACACCTCGCGGGATAGTGGAATGTGAACAGTAACACGTGTGTTACTATTATCAAAAATAATCTCATTTTCTTCATTGCGTTTTTTTGCACAATACAATATAATAATTTCAGAGTTTATTTATGCAAAAAGACGAAAGGATGTACATATGAAACACAAAAAAGACTGGTATAAAGATCTGGTGATCTACCAGATTTACCCAAGAAGTTTTAAAGATGGCAACAATGATGGAATCGGTGATCTGAAGGGAATGATTGAGAAGCTGGATTATCTGAAGGAGCTTGGCATCAATGCAGTATGGATGTCTCCTGTCTATGCTTCTCCGAATGTGGATAACGGTTACGATATTTCTGATTACTTCGCGATCATGGAAGAATTCGGAACTATGGAAGACTGGGATGCTTTCCGCGACGGTGCGCATGAACGAGGTATCGCCATTATCATGGATCTGGTTCTGAACCATTCTTCAGATAAACATAAATGGTTCCGGGAATCAAAGAAATCCCGCAATAATCCTTACAGTGATTACTATATCTGGCGTGATCCTGCACCGGACGGAGGCGCACCCAACTGCTGGATGTCCGTATTTGGCGGAAGCGCCTGGGAATATGTTCCGGAACGTGGACAATACTATCTCCATTTCTTTGCCAAAGAACAGCCGGATCTGAACTGGGATAATCCGGAAACTAAAGAGAAAATTTTTGATATTATCCGTTTCTGGAATGAGAAAGGTGTTGACGGATATCGCATTGATGCCATCAGTTATCTTGACAAAGGACTGGATGGACGTGCAGATATGAATGAACCCATTGGTACTGTAGCGTGTGTAAATCTGGAGGGAACCCACCGCTACATCCGTGAAATGGTTGCAGAAACAATGACTCCCGACAATCTGATGAGTGTAGGAGAAGTTAATATCAACAATGAACAGGATGCCATCAACTATTCCAGCGCAGCAAGCAAAGAATTTAACATGGCTATTCCATTTGTCCCTCCGATTGTTGAAATCCAGACATGGTCACCAGAGAAAATGAAACGTGATCTTAAGAAAGATTATGAAATCCTGAAAAAAGACGGATGGTGGGCAAGATTTTTAAGCAATCACGACAAACCGCGTCAGGTTTCCCTTTACGGAAATGACAGAGAATTCTGGTCAGAATCTGCAAAAATGCTGGCATGTTATCTGCACACACTTCCCGGTACCCCCTTTGTTTTCCAGGGCGAAGAATTGGGAATGACCAATGTTGCCTTCCCATCTATCGATGATTACAATGACATTGATACCCGCAATTATTATAAAACCATGATCGAACAGGGAGCTTCTCCTGAAGAAGCACTGGCAGAATCCAGAAGTATCAGCCGTGATAATGCAAGAACTCCTATGCAGTGGAACGACAGTCCAAACGGCGGATTTTCTGAGCATACTCCATGGCTTGGTGTCAATCCGAACTATAAGCTCATTAACGCAGAAAGCCAGATGAATGATGACGCTTCTGTTTTCAGATTCTACCAGAATCTCATCGCACTACGCAAAAAACACCCGATAATGGCTCATGGAGATTTCAAACTCTGCTGCCCGGAAGAGGGACCGATTATTGCCTACACCAGAAGTTGGCAGAATGAGACATGGCTGGCAGTGCATAATTTCTCTGCATCCATGCAGAAATTCCATTATGGCGCTGAAGATATTGAATTACCGTGCAACACTCCCGTAATCATTTCCAATTACGGAGAAAATGAAGTTGAATACGGAATTGGAACACTTGTACTCAAACCTTACGAAACTGTTGTGTTCCAGTTACATTAAGCAACTTCATCAATACAGACAGTAAAAAGCAGAACCATTGAATCACTATCCCTCAATGGTTCTGCTGCTTTTGTGTATTTGTTTTTCATTTATTTAACTGTCATTACTCTGCATTTCTTTTTGTAAAATGCAATACCGTACTTCAAGTGCTTCTCCATTCTCAGAAACAGTTTTCTTAAAATATTCCATAATCTGTGTCAGAAAAATATTACGTATTTCCATATTAGGAATGGTAAGCATGAACGTATTTGCATCTTTTCTTCCAGTCTGTGTGAAATATCCCGTAGTAAAAAGAACACTCCATAGGTTTTCAATCGAAGCATACATATCCTGATATGTCAGTTCCTGATGAATCTCCTTTACAATTGTTTCTCCTGCTATCAGTTTCTCAATTTCCTTTCTGACTGTTCCCTTATCAGTCTCCTGAATAAAGCGTTTCACCGCTTCATTACTGCTAGTATTAGACCAGTAATTCTGTGGCTGCGCCATATTGTTTATACGCAATTCATCACAATAATTTATCACATCCCAGGGACAGTAAACCTCTACATTTCCAAACCGATATCCGTCATACCACATTTTTATTTCATCATAATGCTCAGAAAGTTCATAATATTCCAATATATTCTTTTTGAAAGTTTCTTTTTAATTTGTTTCAATAGACACACTTCCCTTTATATTTTGATATATTAAATTCTAACTTTTATAAAGTGTAACATATTGCTATTGAATTCGTCTATCAAAATTTCTTTACATCCCATAATGTTTCTATTAATATCCCATCGTCTATTCATCCTTACAATACAACTGTAATTGTACTATTTTCTGCATTTAATAATAGTACCATATTGGAGCAAAATAGAGATTGCCAGCAATTTAACCACTGACAATCTCTATTTTTTATTTTATCAATCAGATCACTCTGAAATCTCAACAATTATTCATATGACAGAATGTCACTCTTTAGTAGTTTAACAAGAGAAATCTTTCATCCAATCGGCTCGAAGTCTACAGCTCCATGTTTACACAGTGGGCAGATATAATCTTCCGGAAGTTCATCACCTTCGTAGATATATCCGCAGACTTTACATACAAATCCTTTCTTACCTTCTGTTTCAGGTTTCGGTTTTACATTTTTCTGATAATAGGTGTAGCTCATTGTCTCCTGGTCACTTACCACGCGGGCTTCTGTCACACTGCAGATGAACATTCCGTGAGTTCCCAGATCTACATACTGCTCTACTTTCAGGGACATAAATGCGTTGATATATTTGTCCAGGAATATCAGTCCGTTATCAGAACGATTCACCTTCTGTCCCGCAAATTTATCCACGCTTCTTCCACTCTGGAAACCAAACTGTTCAAATACAGAGAACGGAGCTTCTACAGAGAGACAGTTTACATTCATCACCCCTGTCTGCTTGATAACATGGTGAGAATAATTTGTCTTATTGATATTAACTGCAACGCGGAACGGAGAGTCTGTCAGCTGGGTAACTGTATTGACGATCAGTCCGTTATCCTTTTTACCGTCATTTGATGTCACTACATAGAGACCATAACCAATGCGGAATAATGCTGTCATATCATTTTTATTTGCCAGTTCATCATTCTTTGCAATATATTCCTTACAAAGCTCGGAAGCCATCGCTTCCATCTGATCTCTGTTTTCCTGATTTACTGCGGACATAATCTTCACTGTGGTGTCCAGCCAGTTGATCTTCTTGCATTCAGAAAGCATATTTTTCATTACTTTTGCTGCCAGAGGTGCCCAGGAACCGTTTTCAATAAGGCCCACTGTGCGGTTCTGGAAATTATGCTCTGCCAGACGGGTAATAAAGTCATTCATAAACGGATAGATTCCTGCATTGTAGGTAGTTGTTGCCAGTACCAGCTTACTGTAACGGAATGCATCACTGAGTGCCTGAGACATATCATCTCTTGCCAGATCATAAACAACTACTTTCGGACATCCCTTGCTCTTTAATTTCTCCACAAACTGATTGACTGCATCTTTGGTATGTCCGTATACAGAAGTATATGCAACTACGATTCCTTCTTCCTCCGGTGTGTAAGAGGACCAGGTATCATAGAGGCTGATATAATGTCCCAGATTTTCTGTAAGTACCGGACCATGTAACGGACAGATGATCTGAATATCCAGAGTAGCTGCTACTTTCAGAAGTCTCTGTACCTGTGCGCCATATTTACCAACAATACCGATAAAGTATCTTCTTGCTTCATCATCCCAGTTTTCTTCCACATCCAGAGCACCGAACTTACCAAATCCATCTGCTGAAAAAAGAACTTTATCTGTACTGTCATAAGTCACCATAACCTCCGGCCAGTGTACCATTGGTGCAAATACAAAAGTAAGATTGTGGTTTCCCAGGCTCAATGTAGAACCATTCTCTACTTCCAGTTTCTGCCCTTCCAGATCCAGTCCGAAGAAATTCTTGATCATTACAAATGTCTTCGCATTGGCTACTACTGTAGTGCCGGGATATACTTCCAGAAAGTTCGCTACATTTGCTGCATGGTCAGGCTCCATATGCTGAACGATCAGATAGTCCGGCTTACGTCCGCCCAGTGCCTGTTCAAGATTATCCAGCCATTCATGTTTGAAATTGGCATCTACAGTATCCATAACTGCAACCTTGTCATCCAGAATCACATAGGAATTATATGCCATTCCGTTTGGCACTGCATACTGTCCCTCAAACAAATCTACCTGATGGTCATTTACTCCGACATATTTAATGGTATCTGTAATCTTCATATTTCTGCCCTCAATTCTTTCTTTATAGTATATCGTCTGTCCGTTACTATTCAGCAATCTGCTGTCACTCAACGTTAATAAGTTATAGTTGCTATGCATTCTTAATTTGTTTATGTTTTTATATTATACTATTTTAATCCAATTTTCAAGTCCTTTTGGTAATTTTTTTCATTTATTTATGAGATTTTGTTATTGTTCACACACCACTGTCCCGCGAGGTGTTTTGGCATGAATATGCCAAAATCCCGAGACATACAAGCCAAAATTCCATTGCCGCAGGCAATCTGGAATGAATTTTGGCTACGTTACTGTTCACTCCGTTCACAGTAACGAGATTTTTCATAGAGTCAGGTGGATATCCTCAATTGAAGCAGGGCTTACTTAATTGGGTTAATTTACAGTATTCTCTGAAATTATTACGAGTATACTCAAAAAACAGCAGAACAGATACAAATTATCCATCCTGCTGACGTTCCTTCCATAGCAATCTGCGTAAATAATACATTGATCCAGTTCAGTAGAATTTCACGCTCTGCTGAACCACATCACCATTCATTATTTTCCAAAATTGCAATACTCATAATGTAGTTATAATCTTATACAATGCTTCCACGCTGTACGGCAGTATCCTCTCATCCAATTGAAATTTCGGATGATGCAGAGGATGATTTTCTCCTGGTATTCCTGCAAGAAATACTGTGAAAAGTCCTCTGGTTTCTCTGAAATATCTGTATGCATTATCACCTGAAAGAAACAGCTCATCTTCTCCTTCCAGGACAAACTTATCCCCGAATACTTCTTCACCCACTGCCTTTGCTGTCTCTGTAAGTTCCTCATCATTGGCAAACGCATATACCGGATCTTTTGGAAATTCCATACGGATCTGTGTGCCAGTCTGCTTTTCAATTTCCTGCAGATTTCTCTCCAGTTCGTGCTCAAGTGCCATGTAAGTTTCTTCATGAACTGCGCGTATATTTCCGTTTAATACCACATGGTCTGCAATAATATTCGTATATTCACCGCCATGGATCGTACCCGTACCCACAATATATTTTCCTGAATCCGGATGCTGTTTTCCAAAACTTTCATTCAGATCATGAATGGCACTTATCACTTGAGCAGCTGCATAAATTGCATCAATCCCCTTATCCGCTTCACACCAGTGACTGGATTTTCCATGAACATGAATCTGCATACTGTTGATCATGGAAGATGCCTGTCCCTGATGCACTGCCATTCCAAATGTCATGTCCGCTGCGTAATGAAACATCAGAAATGCATCTGCTTTCGGATTCTCTAATGCTCCGGCCTGAAGCATTCTTTTTGCACCTTCACCAATCTCCTCTGCAGGTTCAAAAAGGAACCGGAGCCTGACCGGAAAACTTTCCTGCATTCTTTGCTCTTCTGCCACAATTTTTGCAAGGATCAGTGCTGCTGCCAGGATCATATCGTGACCGCAGGCATGCATACATCCCTGATTTACTGATGCATATGGCAGATTTGTCTGCTCCTGTATGGGCAATGCATCCATCTCCGCCCTGAGTACAACCAGTTTCTCCCTGTTTCTCAGAGATGGAAGTTCCGCGATCAATCCTGTAGGTTCTATCGGCACAATCTCATATCCCAGTTTCTCCAGATATTTCCGGATATATGCAGACGTCTCCACTTCCTGAAGTGCCAGCTCCGGATGTTGATGAAAGTAATGTCTCAATGTGATTAATTCTTCCGTATATTTTTCTATATTCATCTGTTTTCCAACCTTTGTTCTCAGGGATTACCATTTTCATCTTCCGACATACTCAAAACCGCATTCGGACGTTCCAGGCAGAACTTCTGTATCTCTTCCAGAAATCTCTGACCGTATTTTTTTAGCTTATTCTCGCCCACACCGGAAACCTCCAGCATTTCTTCTTCATTTGATGGACATTTGATGCACATATCTATCAGCGTCTTATCACTGAACACGATATATGGAGGCATGGCTTCCTCTTTTGCAATTTCCAGACGAAGTTTCCGCAGGGCTTCGAATAAATCGTAACCTGCTGCCGTAAGCGCATCTGTGCTGCGTTTTCTGACAGATTTCTGGGGCTTTTTCTTTTTATCCGGTTCTTTTTCCTCGTAAGTACGCATGATCACGTGAGTATTTTCATCTCTTAGCGGAGAAATATCGCCCAGTTTCAGCACACTGTAACGTTCCTGTGTCTGATAGAGATATCCCATCTCAGTCATCTGGCTGATCAGTGCCCTGAGTTCTGCCTCACTGTGATCATTCAATGCTCCATAAGATTTATACTTATCTGCTCCAAGCTCCCTCAACCGGGCTCTCTTAGCCCCCAGCAAAGTACCAAGCACAATTGTCAGTCCATACCTTCCTCTCGTCTCAGCTACACAGTTCACTACCCACTTCGCCTCTCTGGTCATATCTGTCTCATGGTATTCTCTGTGGCAATTTCCACAATTATCACAGGGACCGAAGGTCTTTTCACCGAAATACTCCAGAATATAATTTCGCAGACATCCTGTTGTTTTACAATATCCTTCCATGATCTGAAGCCTTCGTATATCCCGCTGACGAATGAGAAATTCATCCTCTTCATCCACATCGGAAAAATCTTTGTTATCCAGAAGCATTCGGTCGATCATAACATCCTGTGCAGAAAACAATAGAACGCACTGGGAATTCTCTCCGTCACGCCCTGCACGTCCTGCCTCCTGATAATAATTCTCCATACTCTGCGGCATATTGTAATGGATCACATATCTCACATTGGATTTATCAATCCCCATTCCAAATGCATTTGTTGCAATAATAACGGGGGTTCTGTCGTAAATGAAATCATCCTGATTCTTTTTTCTGGTTTCATTATTCAGTCCTGCATGATATCTGGTAACAGCAACTCCTTTTTGGAAAAGCAGTTCAAAAAGATTGTCCACATTTTTTCTTGTAGAGCAGTAAATAATCCCGCTCTCTGTTGGATGTCTGTCTATGTAATCCATCACAAAATCGTCTTTTCGCCGGATATTTTCCACGCTGTAATATAAATTCTTTCTATCAAACCCGGTAATCACTACTTTCGGATCTTCCAGATTTAAAGTACAGAGAATGTCGTTCTTTACTTCCTCTGTTGCAGTTGCGGTAAAAGCACTGACGATCGGACGACCGGGAAGATTTTTTACAAAGTCTACGATTTTGACATAGCTTGGTCTGAAATCCTGGCCCCACTGTGAAATACAATGTGCCTCATCCACTGTCACCATGGAAATCTCCACCTGTCTGGCAAATTCCAGAAACTCATAATTTTCCAGACGTTCCGGTGCAACATAAATAATTTTGTATCTTCCTCCTGCTGCCAGGTACAACGCCTTGCTAATCTGACTTTCCGACAGTGAAGAATTGATAAATGCGGCATGTATTCCCGCTTCATTCAAAGCCTTTACCTGATCCTGCATCAGTGAGATCAGAGGAGAAATTACAATCGTAATTCCTGACAGCATCAGTGCCGGTACCTGATAACAGATGGATTTTCCAGCTCCTGTCGGCATGATTGCAAGCACATCCCGGTGTTCCAGAATGGACTCCACAACACTCTCCTGCCCTTCTCTGAATGTATCATATCCAAAATAAGTCTTTAAGGTTTGTACTGCCTGTCTGTTCACCTGAAGCCTCCCTCTGCATTTTAATCTATTTTAATCTCTTTTTCAGCTCCTGAATCAGTTCAGAATAGTCTCTGTGCTGCATCTTCGGAAATGCCTTGATGATACGCCCCTGACCGACAACGGTATGATTGGTAATAGAACTGGACAGTTCCTCAAACTGAGCCTGAAGCTCCGCTCTTTTTATACGAAGCATTTCGATAGATTTTTCTCGCTGTGCGGCAGTTGCATCACGCAGTTCTGCTGCTGCAAGAGTTGCCTGAACCTTTCCTTCTCCCACTTTCTGTGCTGTGCCAATCGTAGTCGTAGCCAGTGTATCACTCAGTTTATCACTTACAATTCTCAGATCTGAGCGAACCTTATCCAGTCTGGTAAGCTTTTTATTCAGTCCCTGGATCACTGCTACCGTCACAATAAAATCTGTCAGATACACAGCATACAAAACTGCTATCACAATCCACTCCCAGGTTGCAGGTGTATGTAACGCATGTGCCTCTACATACTTCTGGAAAACTTTTACTACCATAACGATAGCCAGTCCCCAGATCAGAGAAAACTCCAGGCAAATGTAGCCATGAAAATTAAAGGGTTTATCTGAATAATCCCACCATCTTGCGTGGAAACACACATCCAGCAGCCAGCCTGCAACCAGCTCCACCGCAGTTGCCAGAACAATTCCAAACACAAAAATCATTCCATCACTCATCTGACGCCCGCTGCCCTGAATTGTATTGAGCAAAGCAAAAACAGAAAGCACCCCAAATCCATATACCGGGCAAACCGGTCCATTCAGGAAACCTCTGTTTATAACTTTTCCCAACGCTACTGCATGAAAAATAACTTCAACAACCCAGCCGCCAAAAGAATAAATAAGAAAATACAGACATATCTGAAAATACGTCATTCCACAAATCATTCGTTGCTCCTCCTTGCTTTCATCAAACCACTTTTCATATCCCATTATCACAGTTCAAACAGAAAACTTACCCCAGACTGTTTTGTAATGTACTGATCAGTTCCTCTATAACAATTGGTTTGGATAGAAATCCATTCATACCACATGCCAGTGCTTTCTTTCTGTCTTCGTCAAAAGCATTGGCAGTCATGGCAAGGATCGTAATTCCCGCCAGTGCCGGATCATCCAGTGAACGGATCTGCTCAGTAGCCTCATATCCGTTCATTACAGGCATCTGCACATCCATAAGCACCAGATCATAATCACCTGGTCTTGAATTCTTAACCTTCTCCACAGCCTCTGCTCCATCTTCCGCTGTATCAACCTGAAAACCATATTCACTAAGGAGTGCTACTGCAATTTCACTGTTCAGTTCATTATCTTCCACAAGCAGTATGCGCCTGCCTCTGAAATCTGAATCTGCTGCCGGAAGGATATTATCCTCTGCCTCAGCCTGCTTCTGGCCGATTGCAGCCATCAGAGTCTCTCTGATATCTGACATAAACATAGGCTTGGAGCAGAATGCAGTCACCCCTGCTGCCCTGGCTTCCACTTCAATATCTGACCAGTCATAAGCAGTCAGGATAATGATCGGTGTATCATCACCAAGACTTCGGATCTGACGGGTAACTTCAATGCCGTTCATATCCGGCAGACGCCAGTCAATGATATAAGCATGGAATGCATCACCCATTTCCATAGACTGTCGTGCGCGGAGAACAGCCTCCTTACCGGAAAGTGTCCATTCCGAACGCATTCCAACCTTTACAAGCATCTTAGTCACACTGTCACAGGTATTGAAATCATCGTCTACTACCAATGCCTTCAGGCCTTCCAGCTCTGCGATTTTCTCTATACGGTGATTCTCAGGCTGGATCCGCAATGGCAGGCGGATAATAAATTCAGTACCTTTTCCCTGTTCTGTCTGAACTTCAATGGTTCCACCCATCATATCCACGATGTTCTTGGTAATAGCCATGCCCAGTCCTGTACCCTGAGTCCTGCTTACAGTGGAAGTCCGCTCTCTCTCAAAAGGAGAAAAGATCTTCTGTACAAATTTCTGACTCATGCCGATTCCGTTATCCTTTACCCGGATTTCGTACAGTTCACAGCCTCTCTGTGTACCCGGATACTCTCTCAGCCGGACAGAAACGGTTCCGCCTGCAGGAGTAAACTTGATCGCATTGGACAAAAGATTCAGCAGTACCTGATTCAGCCTGGTCTTGTCACAATAAACATCCTCATTGGTAACATCCATGACATCCATGTAAAGCTCTAACTGTTTCGCATGGATTTGTCCGCTGATAATGGTTTTCAGATCATGAAGAACCTCTGACAGACTGACTTCCGTCTCTTCCAGATGGATTTTCCCGCTCTCAATACGGCTCATATCCAGGATATCATTGATCAGTGAGAGCAGATGATTACTGGAGGAAAGAATCTTACCCAGATAATCCCGAACCCTTTCTTTATCATCAATGTTGCTTACAGCCAGTGTAGTAAAACCAATGATCGCATTCATTGGTGTACGGATATCATGAGACATATTGGAAAGGAAGGTGCTCTTTGCCTTGTTTGCAGTCTCCGCAGCGCGGACCGCCTCAGAAAGGGCCTGATTCATTTTTCTATCAGAGGTACGATCTGACAGAACCAGGATATATTTCTTTTTTCCGTTTACCTCGCTGCCCATTGCAACGTTATGAAACCAGCGGTGTTCTCCTGTTTTCTGATGAACATATTCAAGATCCCATTCCTGCTGCTCATGAACCTGGATTTCTTCCAGATACTTCTTCTCCGGATCTTCAACGTCCCCGGGATGCAGTTTCCCAAGGACACAAATATCTTTACGAATCTGTTCTACTGTAATTCCCAGCAGTTTTTCCACATTGGGACTGACGTAATCTGCCTGATATGTTTTTGCATCCAGCATCAGGAAAACGTCATCTACATTCATTGACAGCTTTTGAAACAATTCGTCCCTGTACAGGATCTCCGTATCCTTTCTCTTCAGGTTTACCCTGTTTTTCCGGAGAATAATTCCAATAAAAAGACCGGCAATACACACCGCTACTGCACTTACAAGCAGCACAGTGCTACGCTGCAGAACATTCATACTTGCATTGACGATATCAGCCTGGACAAGTCCCAGAAAGATCCAGTCCTGAGGTTTGGATTTCTCATAGACCAGATAGTAATCCTCTCCATCCAGATTTATCAGCATTGCATCTGTATGTCCTTCCTTAAACTCTTCTGAAAGCTTAAGGATCTCTTTTTCAGACAGAGTAGAATGTTCTCTCAGAATCCCAAAGAAATTATACACCTCTCCCCATGCCTCAGAAGAATGATCCACAACAACACGGCCATCCGGATGAACCACATAACTCTGGGCATTTCCATTGAAAGCAGAAATATTCAGCACATTTACGATATCAGAGTTTTCATAGGCAATGGCAATGGCATCATATTCAAAGCCCTGATAACTTCCATGAGGCCTGGGAGTGGCAAAAACAAGGAGCTGGGATTTTCCGGGAACTGTTGCATTGGTTATCACATCATTTCCCTGCCGGATCTCATCTTCAATATTTTCCTGTAATCCCAGATACCCGGTTTCACCTGTTACCATCTTATAGTTCCCGTCCGCTGACAGGAAATAAAAATCTAAAAAGCCTGCATCTTCCTGTGCTTTCTCTATATACTCACGAATTTCACTTTCATCGGAAGTGTTCTGCAGATATTCCCCCCATATATGGAGATAAGTCAGATTCTTATTTGTCAGCTCACTTAGCATATTATCAGACTGATGAAAAATTTCTGTCAGGTGAGAAACACTTTCCTCATAAACAGTCTTCGATACAAACCCCAAATATTGGAAAACAGTCAAAAGGATTCCAACAAATAGGGCAATAAGAACTGCTGCATTCCATCGTTTTCTCACAACCCGTTTCTTTCTGTTTGTATTATGATTCTTAACATCCATTCTTCTCACCTCAGAGTAATGTAGTCTTCAGGCTCTGCAAGAATGGCATTACCATCTGAAACATATGTTGTCCAGGTATCTTCCACAGAGGTATCCCCTCCATCAAATACAATATTTTCCTCTGCCGGATAAGCTTCCATATATTGTGGTGCTGCAAGGCAGGTCACAGTAAAAGTATCCTTGTCCTGAATCTGTTTTCCATTCTTTGAAACTTTACTCAATGTATAACCATTATCCGTTTCCCTGATTTCTACAGAAATACCACTGAACACAGGCAGAGAGCCGCGGTTAAAGGGGATAAAGCCTCCCTGATAGCCTTCTACGAAGTTTCTGACCGTTTCCTTCAGTTCTGCCCCGCTCATCTCACTGCTGTAAGCGGAAAGCTCGTTTGGCATAATCATGTTGCCTGCCATTTTTTCTGTATAACCGGCCTTCAGTACATTTCCTGTAAAGCTGTTTCCTGTTGCAATCAGCACATCCGTCCCATAAATACCGCGCAAAGTGTTTGCCATAACAGAATAGGCTTCATTGCCTCCGCTGGTATGGAAACGATTGGAATAAGTTTTCTTTGAATCCAACACAATATCCTCAGAAGTGGTTTTTTCTTCAAGAAGCTGGGAATTAAATGACTGATAAGCCTGCTCTGCATTATATTCTCCTGAGATCATCTTAGACACCACATCCCTGGAAATGGAAAAAAAGTCATTTGACGCAATACGGATATACATATGGTTTTCTTCGATCACAGGTTTCACATCCTTCAGATATTCCGTAAGCCGGAAATCCACATCCTGGCTATAGCTTAACAGATCCTGCCCATCATAAATGATCCGGTTCTGCGCATCCTCTGAAAGCATTGTGTTCAGTACCTTCATTGCTTTCTGCCGACGTGTTTCATCCTTTGTCAGGTCACGGTTTAAAGCTATCTGGAAATATGGTGTAGTCATCAGCCACTTTTCGCCGTTCTGCTGAAAGAATGGCAGGAATGTTGTGTTAATGCCCTGATCCTGGAACATTTTTACACCGGCAGAACTGCCGAAATACATGGCAAGCTTACCACTTTTGTACATCTCAACCACATCATCATAATTCATATCCAGATCATCCTGGCTCAGCCCTGTATCCTGAATAAACTGCTCCATACGTTCAAAAGCCTCCGGCCAGACGGTACTGTCCAGACCTTCTCTCTTTGCATTGTCCGGGTCACTGTAGATGGTACGCCACTTACGTCCATCCACAGAAGACAGCTCTGATGCAGACAGACCCTGCAGTGTTTCCATACAGGTATAATCATAGTAATAGTCTGCAGTAAACCCACGGATACCCACCTCATCAAATGCCTGGCAGGCAGAAACGAAGCTTTCATAATCCGTTGGAAGAGGAATATCATACTTTTCAAAAAGATCTTTGTTCACTACAAAGCCATGGGCATCTGCACACACAGGAAACCAGTTTACACTGCCATCCTGATTTTTGAAATTGTTAAGGTAGGTATCATAGACAGCACCTGCAGCATTGGTTGTGGAAAGATCCATCAGACTGTCCTTCAGGGGGCTTGCATCATGGAGGGAAAACCTGCAGCAGGTTATAATATCCGGCAATCCGCCGTTTTCATTCAGAAAACGATAGAAATCCAGATCATTATTGCCTACTACAAATTCAACGTTGATATCCGGAAGCTGTTCCTGGATGTATGGCGCATATTTTTCATACAGCTTTGTGCTCCATAAATACACTGTGATGGTTTCTGCATCTTCTTTTTCCGCACTTTTCCCGCCGCAGCCAGACAGAAGTGATACGGCTGTCACCATCGCCAAAAGCACAGAAACTAACTTGTTCCATTTTTTCTTTTTCATTATAACTTCTCCCTCTGATTGCGTTTTACTAACTCATTGATCACTTTTACTAATAATTTCCCATCAACAGGCTTGGCAATATGTTCATCCATTCCTGCTTCCTTTGCTCTCATTTTGTCCTCAGTGAACGCGTTTGCTGTCATGGCAATGATCGGTATCACTTTTGCATCCTCTCTGTCCAGAGAGCGGATCATCTTTGCTGCTTCATATCCATTCATGACAGGCATCATAATATCCATAAGAATAGCATCAAATTCTCCAGGTCTGCTTTTTCTGAATATGTCAACAGCCTTCTGTCCATTCCATGCTTTTGTCACCACAGCGCCTTCATTCTGAAGCACAAATTCTGCAATCTCCATATTCAGCTCATTATCCTCTGTCAGAAGAACATGGAGCCCCTGGATAGAAGTTTCTGTTTTTTCTTCCGTTTCATTCCTGTCCTTCATATCTGCATCAATCTGGAATGGAATCCGGATCACAAATGTAGTCCCTGTGCCTTCTTTACTTTCAAAGGAAATGGTTCCGCCCATTTTCTCCACCAGTTTTTTTGTAATTGGCATTCCCAGTCCTGTTCCGGCGAATTTTGTGCGGCTTCCTGCATGTTCCTGTGCAAATGGTTCAAAAATGCGTTTCTGGAATGCCTCTGTCATTCCAATTCCGGTGTCTCTGCAGACAAATTCCAATGTGGGCATTGCTGTCTGTTTCGATGGGATTTCCCGACAGCTGATATAGACATATCCGTTTTCTTTGTTATATTTCACCGCATTGGACAAAATATTCATCAGAATCCGTTTCACATGCACCGGACTTCCAATAAGATTCCAGTGTGTAACTTCTTTCTCTTCCCAGATGATCCGGATGTTCTGCTCCGCAGCCATATGTTCGATCACACCCAGTATTTCCTCAAAAATACTGTTCAGATTAAATGGGATGTCTTCCAGAACCACTTCATCTGACTCCAGCTTGCTCATGTCCAGAACCTCGTTTATCAGTTCCAGCAGCAGATGGGATGTCTTTTTGATCTTTGCCCTGCATTCCGTCTGTTTCTCCATATTGTCTGCATAATGGTCTGCCACATTGATCATGCCGCAGATTCCATTGATCGGTGTCCGGATATCATGGCTCATTCTCTGCAGAAACTCAGTTTTTGCCTCATTCATTGGCTGCTTCTGCTTTTTTTGCTGCTCTTAGAAGTTCTGCTTTATATTTTTCATCTTTTTCCTTTTCCTGTTTCCGCTGTGCCAGATCCGCTCTGTAACCCCAGAAGCAGAATATACCGAATATGAGTAAATAAAGAAAAACGACAGCTGTTACACTTAGTGGCAGGTTACGGAATACTTCCGTATCCGGAAGATAGGTATAAATATAATAATCCCGCTGCTTCAGCATGATTCCGTAACCTCCGGTTCCTTCATTTTTTAAATGAAAAATATGCTGACTGTCTGTATGCTCTTTCATTGCCTGGACAACCTGGTTGCCGGCAGTATCCTGTCCCAGCAGGCTTTCATCGTTGCTAGCAACGATGGTTCCCTTATCTGCAACAATAATCGTTCCATCTTTCTGAGTGCTATAGCCATTTAAAAGGTTCTGTATTGTCAGGGTATAATTTCTGACAAATTCCGGAGATGTGTAATAATAAATTGCAACCATACCTGGTACATCTTTTCTGGCACAGGCTGCAATGTCGATACGTGATCCGTCTTCTCGGTCAATCCGTTCCGAATAAGATCTTTCTTCATATCCGGTAAAATCCATGATAATGTCTTTTTGCAGATAATCTGTGATCTCATTGGTCAGAGCCTCATCCATGCTGTATTTGCAGACTGTCTTTCCCTCTGCATCCAGCACAAGGATACCATCCACCCAGAGGGTCTGCAGATTTTCTTTCAGAAACTCCTGGCTTAGCCGGCCGCCGTTTTCTGTTTCCATGTCGATATTCGTACTCATCTGTCTGGCGCTTTCAATGGCACGGAGGAGACTTTTAGATTCCGAAGCTTCATTATAATGGGTGTAGGTGGAACACTGCACTTTGACATAGTTTACAGTTTTCACCATCCTGTTCTCTGCTTCCTTTTTCTCTGCCTGAAAAAAGTAATACAGGGAAGCTGCAGTCACACAGATTCCAAGCAGAATGCCGAATATCCAGAATCGCTTTACTTTTATTCTTCTCCTAATATCCAAGATCATCCACCTCCAGATACTTCTGGGGATCATCCAGATATTTTT
>OLQJ01000689.1_pt1 | contig 16077 bp, 14 predicted proteins | sample 1673231 | NCBI WGS metagenome assembly OLQJ01 (sample SAMEA3136769, study PRJEB25190) | human gut metagenome | biome: human gut; feature: human-associated habitat; material: faeces | place: Austria | collected 2013
TTCCATCTTTTCTTCTCTTGAAGTCGATGATTCTGTATTTTCTTCTGCTTCCGCCACCCTGATGTCTTACAGTGATCTTACCCTGATTGTTACGTCCGGCGTTCTTCTTAAGGGAAGTAACGAGGGATTTCTCTGGTTTTGCAGCTGTAATCTCAGAGAAGTCGGAACCAGTCATATGTCTTCTTGACGGTGTATATGGGTTATAGCTTTTGATTCCCATGATGTTTCTCCTTTCAATCTTTATCATCACGCTTTTGACTGCGTATATTCGCGATAATCAGAGTGACACAGATTCATGAGGAAGCAGGCTCGTCATGCTTGCATGTAAGAGACTGATTACTTATGAAGCTGTAGAAGCGTGAAACGCGACCGAGGAAGCTTCTGCTTCCGAGGTGTCACTCGTACCGCTTGATGCTGATCTTCTAATTAAAGTCCTTCGAAGATCTCGATATCTTTGCTCTCTTCTGTAAGAGCTACGATAGCTTTTTTGGTCTTAGCAGTTTTTCCAACTACCATTCCACGGCGTTTTTTCTTTCCATCGTTGTTGATGGTGTTTACGCTTTTAACTTTTGTTCCCTCGAACATCTTCTCAACAGCCTCTTTGATCTGAGTCTTGTTTGCTTCCGGATGTACAAGGAATGTATATTTTTTCTCACCCATGGCGTTCATGGATTTCTCTGTGATAACCGGACGGATGATTACGTCATAGTACTGAATACTTGCCATTATGCGTATACCTCCTCGATAGATGCAACGGCATCCTTTGTAACAACTACGGTGTTGTGTTTCATAACATCGTATGTGTTGATTGTAGCCGGTGTTGCAGTTTCCACGTCAGCGATGTTTCTTGCAGAAAGAATTACGTTCTGATCGTTATCAGCTGTGATTACAAGAGCTTTCTCTGCTTTCAGGTTTGTAAGGACCTTCTGCATCTCTTTTGTCTTAACCTCAGCAAGTGCAAGGCTGTCAACAACAACAAGTTTATTATCCTGAACCTTGGATGTCAGAGCGGATTTAAGAGCTGCTCTTCTTTCCTTCTTGTTCATTTTTACTTCATAATCTCTCGGAACCGGAGCGAATACAACACCGCCGCCTGTCCACTGTGGTGCACGGATGGAACCCTGTCTTGCATGACCTGTTCCTTTCTGTCTCCATGGTTTTCTTCCGCCACCGGAAACTTCAGAACGTGTCTTGGCTTTCTGTGTTCCCTGACGATTGTTTGCAAGCTGATTTACTACTGCCATGTGTACGAGGTGCTCGTTAACTTCAACACCGAATACAGCATCGTTCAGTTCGATTGTATCAACTTCTTTACCTTCGATATTGTAAACAGATACTTTTGCCATCTGTATGTTCCTCCTTTCTTAGCTGTCAGACTAGTTTGCCTTCACTGTCTCTTTGATTGTTACCAGGCATTTCTTTGGTCCCGGTACAGAACCTTTAACGAGGATGAGATTGTTCTCTGCATCAACTCTTACTACTTCAAGATTCTGAACAGTGATCTTCTTGTTACCCATCTGTCCTGGCATCTTCTTACCTTTGAATACCTTACTCGGATCAGATGCTGAACCGTTAGAACCAGCATGACGATGGAACTTGGAACCGTGAGTCATAGGTCCTCTGCTCTGGTTGTGACGCTTGATTGCGCCCTGGAAACCTTTACCTTTTGAAACAGCAGTTGCATCAATCTTGTCTCCTGCTGCAAAGATATCAGCTTTAATTTCCTGAGCAAGTGTATACTCTTCAGCGTTCTCAAATCTGAATTCTTTTACATATCTCTTTCCGGATACGCCTGCTTTGTCAAAATGACCTTTTTCGGCTTTTGTCACACCGTTTCTGTGAGCGATGGACTTCTTTCCACTGTTGTCTTTTGTGACAATCTTTTCTTTCTTGTCAACATATCCAACCTGTACTGCGCTGTAACCGTCATTCTCAACTGTTTTAACCTGTGTTACTACACAAGGACCAGCCTGCAGAACTGTTACCGGAATCAGAACTCCGTCTTCTTCATTGAAGATCTGAGTCATTCCAACTTTTGTAGCTAAGATAGCTTTCTTCATTATAATTACCTCCTGTGATTTACAGCGGAACGCTTTCGCGCTCATCCTAAATTTTAGGAATACTGTTTAAAATTAAGATGTCCTTATTATTTGGACTTCATCTTGATGTCGATAAATACACCAGCTGGCATTTCTAATCTAGAAAGTGCATCAACAGTTTTCTGTGTTGGTGTGATGATATCGATCAGTCTTTTGTGAGTTCTCTGCTCGAACTGCTCTCTGGAATCTTTGTACTTGTGTACAGCTCTCAGAATTGTTACAACTTCCTTCTTAGTCGGAAGTGGTACCGGTCCACTCACCTGTGACCCGTTCTTTTTTACAGTTTCGATGATTTTCTTTGCGGATGCATCAACGAGCTGATGATCATAACCCTTTAATCTTATTCTAATCTTTTCCTTGACTGCCATTATCGTCGCCTCCTTAAAAATGTTAGTTGGCGGGCGTTGCTTTTCAAAACTTTTTGAAACTCTGCCGGGTGTTTCCTCACCCCGCATTAAAAAACCCGTTTAACTATTCAGTTAACCGGGAAGTTCTGAAAGCGTTTGAGCGCAGTTATGGCAAAGCAACCCCATTGCCACTCAATCGCTCTGTGTTTCAATTTAATCGCCCGGTTTAAAATCGGACATACTCCACGGAAAAACCGGCTTAATGCCGCAACCTCCCGCTTCATCGCATATCTTGTGCAGTCACACAAGCATTATTATAAACGAAATACCGCATTATTTCAACCTTTTCGGCAAAATAAGCGGTATAGAAGTTTTTGAAATATTTTTAATTAATTTTGTTTAATTTGTACATACTCCCGTTTGTCGATTTTATGTTATAATTAGGCAGACGAAAATGTCTTTTCTATACTATTGTATATAAGGGATTTCATTTTGTCAATTGTGCAGTTTTATGAAAAGGAATGACAGACAATGAAACATTTGTATTTTGGCGACGGTAAGGGCAAAACCACAGCCGCTGTAGGAATTGCCGTCAGGGCGGCAGGCAGTAACCTCAAGGTGCTGTTTGTGCAATTTTTAAAAACGGAATTTTCGGGTGAACGCCATGTTCTCAGTCACACCGAGAATGTGACTCTCACGCTCTGCCCCGCCGACCTCAAGTTCACATTTCAGATGAACGAAAAGGAAAAGGCTCAGGCGGCAAAGATTTTCAAGGGTATTTTTGACCACAGTGTCACACTTGCCCTGACCGAAAAGTACGACATGGTTGTATTTGACGAGATTATTGACGCAATCAATGCTGAAATGCTCACCGAATCCGAGGTTGTTGAGTTCATCACCAACGCTCCCTCAAGCATGGAAATCATTATGACAGGTCATAACCCGTCACAAAAAATGATTGACCTTTGCGATTATGTAACCGAGTTCAAAAAAATCAAGCACCCCTACGACCGAGGCATCACCGGCAGAATCGGTGTTGAATTTTAATTTTAAGTTTGTGTAGATAGTTTAATTTACAAAAGCATAAAACGCTCGAGCGTAGCGCTTATAAAATCGTATCCGATACCACCCGATTTATGGGTGGTTATTTTTTTGCATTGTTTTATGGGGAATGTGGAATATAACGGATTAAAGAATTACAGAAAAACGGCTGTCACTTGACGAAAGTCAATTCATCAGCAACAGCCGCTTTTAATTCAATTGAATATTAAAGAACCTACTTGAGCCATACGATATCCGTATCGGTTGCAAGGTTGTCAATTCCGTAAAGCACAACAACCTGTTCGGGGTTGTAGGTTGTCACAAGGTCTGACACGCTTTCCTTATAATAACGCAGGTCAACCAGAACCACCTTGCTGTAATTTTCTGCAAGGAACGGTGCAAGACTGTGCGAAAAGCTGTCCTTGATGAGAAGAATTGTGCCGTTCTTTGCATTGGTGTTTGTAATCTCCGTGAGAGCGTGATTGCCGTCAATAAACACGGGGTACTTGTCGTCCTCTTTAAGATGGTCGGTAAAGTACATTGAACCCGAAGTTTTAATATTTGCACCCTCGGTAATTTTTACGGAGATATTCCTGTCGGAATTTTTAGGGTTATTCCAAATTTCGATATTATCGGGCGGAGTGAGCCAAAAACCGCTTGAAGAATATGTTGTGCCGTAAAAGTCGGGGTAGCTGTCTTTTTTCAGGGTTGAATCATCAATCGGAGTAATGCCGAGTGCCTTGCAAAGCTCTTGGTAGCCCGTGTAAGCACCCTTTGTTGTCCAATGGTGGTCGGTTTTGTAGTAAATCTGACTGCCGTTTTTGTATTCGCTCTTAAAGCGTTCACGCAAATCAACAAATCCGATTTTATCCTTTGAAAGCGTTGAAGAAATTTTGCTTATATCCTCATCATCGTTGTATTTATCGTGGAATGTCGGAAGCACATCATCAACAATATATCCTGTTGACGGAACAAGCATAACCGTTGTCGGAGTGTCGATTGATTTTGCAAAATCCGCAACCGCACCGATATTCTTATCGAGATTGTTCTCAGTCGAAACAGGCTTGTTGATAAGGTAGCCGTTTTTGCAGTTATACACACCGCTTGCACCGTTGTTACCCTCTGCAAGGGCGGTGTATGCGTTAAGACCTACCCATGTGTTTCTCTGCGGAAACCTGTCGGCAAAGAATGTTTCAAACTCACTGCCGAAATCACCCGAAAGCAATTTTTCGGCTGTAACCTCCGGAAACTTCTGCAAGTATCTTTTTTCGGAAGAGCTGTAGTCGGGTTTCGGAGAAAAGATAAACCACAAAGCCATTCCGTATATGAAAATCAGAAATACAACCGCAGGAATATATTTTCCGATTTTATTTCTGTTATCAGCAAAACGCATATATATTCACCTGACTTTTTCTAATTGTTCACAGCCGTTTTAAAATCTGAAATAAAGGAACGGGTTGTAGCTCTGATTAACAAGGCTTGCCGTGCTGACAGCAAGAACACCCATACAGTAGAGTGTTTCGGGAATCCACATAAAGCGTCTGTGTTCAAAGCGTGTATAAAGCATTGTTGCAAGCGGAGTTGACGCAACAGCCGCAATAATAAGCATTGGCATGTTGCTCATAATAAGATTGAACGCCTGATCACCGCAAATTCCGTTGCCGAAATTGAAAAGGTCAACCATAAACTCACCGAGCTGTCCGACATCCGTGAAGTAGAAAAGCCCCCAACCGATGATTATGATAAACAGAGTGTAAATGTGCTGAACAAATGACGGCAGTCTGTCGAGAAATTTTTTGAGTACGAATTTTTCAAGGATAAGAAGAAGTCCGTAGTAAAGTCCCCAAAGTACAAAGTTGTATGCCGCACCGTGCCAAAGTCCTGTAAGCCCCCACACGATGAGAAGGTTGAGAATCTGCCTTTTAACACCCTTTCTGTTACCGCCGAGAGGAATATAAACATATTCTTTGAACCATGTTGAAAGGGAAATGTGCCATCTTCTCCAAAAGTCTGTAATTGACTTTGCGATGTAGGGATAGTTAAAGTTTTTAAGAAACTCGAATCCCATCATATTGCCAAGACCGCAAGCCATATCGGAGTAGCCCGAGAAATCAAAGTAAATCTGGAATGTATAGGCTATCATACCCACCCATGTTCCGACAACACCGTTTTCATCGGTTGTTGCAAAAATGTTTGTTGTGAGCGTTCCCATGGTGTTTGCGATAATTACCTTTTTGGCAAGGCCGACCATAAAGAGCTTCACGCCCTTTGTGAACATTTCAAGCGTTTCACGGCGGTTTACAAGCTGTTCGGCAATATCACGGTAACGGACAATCGGACCTGCAATAAGCTGCGGAAAAAGTGCAACATAAGTACCGAAGTTGATGAAGTTCTTCGACACGGGCGCATCGTCACGGTAAACATCAATAACATAGCTCATTGTCTGGAATGTGTAGAAGCTGATGCCGATCGGCAGGCTGATTTGAAGCTCCGGAATATTGAGAAACGGCAGCATATTGAGCGTTTCGGTTATCATTCCCGTATATTTAAACACCGCAAGAATACCAATATCAAGCACACAGGTAAGAATCAGAAACAGCTTTTTCTTTTTGGCGTCGGCCCTGTATTTGTCAACAAGCCAACCGCCTATATAGTTGAAGAAGATGTTGAACACCATAAGCAGAACAAGCCTAGGTTCGCCCCAGCCGTAGAATATAAGGTTTACGATAAAGAGAAAAATATTACGTCCCTGTCTTGGCACAAGATAATAGGCAAGCAAGGTAATCGGCAGATACGCAAACATAAATACAAGGCTCGAAAATACCACTCGTTTTATCCTCCTGCAAATTTAAATTCATAAATTTTTTCAAATACCGTCCTACATATTTTAACTTATCGCTATTTTTCAGTCAATGTACAAATTATATGATTTTTTGCCCGTAAAGAATAAAAGTAATGTTTATGATTTTGTGCTTTTGACAGAATAAATTGTTCTGTTCGGTATTGTTGACATTTCGTGACAAATTTCGACTTAGAGCCAAAACACAGACTGCCGTATGACAGTCTGTGTTTTGGAGTAAAGTCATTTGATATTATAAAAATTGCATTGGTCACTTTGTTAAGAATCAGTATTGCCAACAATTGCCAAAGCGTCTATCCTGTTGCACCTGTTTGCAAATCATTATTAACCAAAAACTTGTATTTCCTTGTAAATTCCTTTGTTCCGTTATTACGCACAACTTCGCTTTGATTTTGCTCAACAACGCTTGTTATAGCACCCACATCAATCCATATCTCGTTATTGCTTTCTTTTTGGCTCTCATCAAACACAAGCTCAAGTCCGAGATGCAAATGACTTTCGGTTATTCCGTTTGTATTTTCGGTATCGCTGTAACCCGTTCTTCCCACATAACCGATTACATCGCCTGCACAAACCTTGTCGCCCTCTTTTAAGTTTTCTGCAAACGGACGGTTCTGCCTTAGGTGTGCATAGTACCAATAGCGTTTTTTGTCGGCAGAACGGATTCCGATTCGCCAACCGCCGTACCTGTTCCAGCCCATAATTTCAACCGTTCCCGCCTCAACCGCCACAACGGGTGTGCCGACAGACGCCATAAGATCATGCCCCAGGTGCGGTCTTGTGTAGCCGTAGGTTCTGACCGCACCGAAATCATCATAGCAGGAATACGGAAAAGATTTGGCAATCGGTGAAAACCAGCACAAGCCGTAGTCTTTTTCAGTGCCTTTTGAAGTTTCTTTTTCGTAATCACCGACAATTCCCGAAAGTGCCGCACCGTATGCCTGAGAGTAGTAATTGAAATATTTCATATCCTTTGTCAGGTTTTCAACGGTGTCGCCGTTTTTGATTTTGTCGGCAAAATCTTTCATATCGCCATATTTGTACTTTGTAAAATCACCGCCGTATTTCGCACCGAGATACGCAAGCATTGTTATGCAGTCGGTGTGCCTGTCGTCATCGTGAGTTTGTATGTCGAGGTCAACGGCATTTTGCAAAGCGTCTTTCGTAACATTAAATTCAACATATTTTATGTAGTTTTTTGCGTGTCCTTTCCGCCCGTAAACACGACAGCCGACAATGCCGCAAGCATTACGCAAAAAAACACACAGAGCAGTTTTTTCATATCAATCACCGATAATGTATATGAAAAACGGCATACAGTTATTCCTTGCGGCTTTGCCGTAAAATGAAAAAAACAGCGGTGTAACTCGCTGTTTCTTCCATATTTTAATTAAAGAGAGAGGAAAAATATATCAAATGAAAATCTTGTAAGCTGTTTAACATGGGTTATCACCACTTATTCTGTCACACTCGGGCAAGACTTGTTATAAATCAAGCCGTTCTGCCTTTACGAACTGTAAATAACGGTTGTTTGTTAACCCTTTCTTATGTTGTGAGTTTATTCTATCATAAATCAGGAAATGAGTTATGATATAATCACCCATCGAGAATTTTGCAGAGCAAAATTTGAGGGGAATATAAATTGACATAATAAGCACTTTGCAAAATTATAAATCTAATCACACTTGCTGTGCTTATTCTATCATAAATCATGAAATGAGTTATGATAGAATCACCCATCGAAAATTTTGCAGGGCAAAATTTGAGGGGAACATAAATTGACATAATAAGCACTTTGCAAAATTATAAGTCTAATCGTACTTGCCGTGCTTATTATATCACGGCAATCGTGACAGAATAATGACAAACAAGAGAATGTTTTGAAAATCTTTTAAAAAAATTTTCTGATTACGCTTTATCCACTGTAAATGTCAATTTATTGTCGGCAATATTGATTTTACCGCCGATATTTGCAAAATAAGAGGTTAAAAATCGATATACTTCGTCCTTCTCTGCTTCATCAAATGAAAAATACTGTCCTCCGCAGGCATCGTGAAAATGTAGATACACTCCGAATTTTTCGTCAAGAATCCTCTTGAATTCAAGCACCTGTGAATATGAAAAATTCATAATAAGCTCCTTAAATCAGGTTTTCTTTTTCAAAAGCCTGTCTTAAATCTTCGATGATATCTTCGGCATCCTCAATACCAACGCTGAAACGGAAAAATCCGTTGTGGAATTCTTCGGGATAAAGATACTGTCTTTCATCGTTTTCACCGAGAAATACGATAAGGCTTTCATCGTGACCGAGTGATACAGCCGATGTGATTACTTTAAGATGTGTAACAAAACGGTTGTAGGTATCGTGGTCGGCTTTAAGTCCAAACGAAAGCACTCCTCCGAACCCGTTTTTCATCTGCTTAACTGCAACATCGTGATTCGGGTGATCCTCAAGTCCCGGATATGCAACAAAGCTTACACCTTTGACCGTTTTCAGATAACTGGCAACCTTGAGGGCATTTTCGTTGTGCTGTTTCATACGCAACGGAAGTGTTACCGAACCTCTCATAATCAGCCATGCATTGAACGGGCTGATTGTTGCGCCGAGGTTAATCTGCGACTGCGCACGGATAATGTCGAGGTATTCTTTTTTGCCGATGATTGCACCTCCCATTGCATCACCGTGACCGTTGATGTACTTTGTAAGGCTTTCAACGGTAAAGTCTGCACCGAGTTCAATCGGTCTTTGGTTGAACGGAGAAGCAAATGTGTTGTCAACCGACAAAAGTGCGCCGTTTGCATGGGCAAGCTCTGCAATCTTTTCAATGTCGGAAATTGAAAGAGTAGGGTTGCCCGGTGTTTCAATGTGAATGAGCTTTGTGTTCGGACGGATTGCCGCCTTAACTTTTTCAATGTCGGTTGTGTCAACAATTGTTGTTTCAACACCGAATTTGTCTTTGAGAAGTTCATTCAGAAGTCTGTAAACCGCAATATATGTTACGCTTGAAAATACAACATGGTCACCGCTTTTGAGCAATGCAAAGAAAAGTCCCGACAGAGCCGCAACACCGCTTGCAAGAACAACGCAGTCCTCTCCGCCCTCAAGGGACGCAAGCTTTTCCTGAAGATACTGCTGATTTGAACCGCCGTTGCGTGTGTAGAGGTTTTTGCCTGCACTGCTCCAGTTGAGGTCGCTCGGATCATACGGGAGTTCATAGCTGTTTGCCATTGTGATAGGTCTTTTGATTGCTCCTGTTTCGCTGTCAACATCATTGCCCGTGTGAACAGCCCTTGTCTGAAATCCGAATTCATCGCCAAAATTTCTTTTTGCCATAACTGTACTTCCTTTCTTAGCATGATTTTTATGTGCTTGATTATGTATGTCTTTTATTTCTACTATTCCTATGTATTTAGTATGTTTTAATTATAGCACCATTTTTTGCATTGTCAAGATTAATTTTATAAATGGCGAACACGGTTTGCGACCGCCGCCTGTGGCGGATAAAGTCCCGTCTGAAATATAGTCGCAAGACTACCCCTACTGATTCCATATAAAACAAAAATTGCATCAGAACCTTATTCGGGCATCTGATGCAATCTCTTTATCTAACTATCTTCTCGAATAGACAGCGGTGGCACACCGCCGACTGTAATTTTACATTTTAATTTTCAACTTTCAATTCGCAATGCTCATTGCATTACCGAGTTTGCCATAATATATTTTCTGAGCGGTCCCTGCATAATGGATTCAATCTGCTCGGGTTCATCGGGCAGAAGAATAAGAATCTGATTTGCGGCTCTGACAACATATCCGTCATCGCCGTTTTCATTTTTCAGCTTTTTGCAGTCATTAACAGGGGTTTCACACAAAGCACGGGAAATTATGCTTTTTATTCCCTTTTCATCGTCAAATCCGAGTCCGCCGACAACGAAAACCGCATTCAGTTTTTTGAAAGCGTCTGTAAGTTCATTTCCGAGTTGTTCGGAATCGGTTGCAAAGCAGGTTTTGACGAGTTCAAGGTCAAGCTCGGAAAAGGATTTTTGCAAAGCTCTTTCGCAAAACGAGGTTTTGCGAGCAGCGAAAAATACAAGCCTGCAATTCATTTTCCGTCCTCCTACTGTGCGTTTGCGTATTCGGGTTTCAGCGTTGCCTTGAATTTTGGTGCAATGCTCAAATTAGCCGTTACCTTTGTATAGTCATAGGTGGTGTCCCAACCCTCAAAGGTGTAGGTATAATACTCATCACTCGGTTTTTTCGGTACGGTCTTAGGCACAACCGCCGACTTGCCGTACTCAACCTTTTGCGTTGACAAAGCTGAACCGTCGTAGTTAAGGAAGGTTACATTGCAATAAACCTTTGCCTCTGTTGTAGGCTGTGGCTTTTGTGTTACAACCTGACCTTTTGTATCTGTTGCGGTTGTAGCCTCGGTTTTCTTGGTTACCTTTTGGTTCTTAAAGCTGTAATCTCCGTCATACCAGGTAATCTGACCTTTCTTGTAAGCTGTGTCAAAGTCTGTGACGGTAGGTCTTGTACCGCCGTAGGATGAGTAATAAACCTGCGGCCATACTGCATTCTTATTAAGCGATGCCTTTGAAACATCAACCTTTGTTGACTCGCCCGCTCTTACCTTTCTTGCAACAACAACCGTTCTGAAGTTTGTGAACTCATACGAACAGGTTGAAAGTGTTACAAGCTCATCGTCCTCGTTTACATCAACAGGACAATTAAAGAGTGAACGAACACGGACATTGTAAACATAGTTCATAAAATCCTTGTCATTTTCAAAGTCGCTTATCATGTAGTTGAAGAAATCGCCGTGTGCGGTAAGAGTGTTTGTCTTGAACACGGAGATAATCTTATAAGTACCTTTGCCCTTTGGAGTGTCAAAACGGAAGGTCGGAACTTCTTTGTAGAAATCGAGATCCCCCGTTGTTCCGCCGAACTTCATAAGATCACCGAACATTGAACCGTCCTGAATGTGGTGAGAGTGAAGAACAAGGTTCTTGCCGTCTGTACCCTTTGTTGAACGGTAGTCAACAAATACGCTGCCGAAGCCGTCCCACTCATTCTTGTAGTTGTGGTTAAGGTAATACTGTTGCGGTGTGCTGTCTGCCTTATGCCAAAGAACGGGGTAGTCAATGTGGGTATTCTTCATCTGAATCCAGCCGACAATTTCATCGTTGATTTTCAGAAGTTTATCCCAATTGATTGTGTCATCCTTTTTCTTTTCGGGTGTTGTTTCACCGTCATCAACGCTGTGAGCAATTCGCTGAATCTCTCCGTTAAGCTCGGCATTTCTCAGGCTGAGGTAAATCATATTGTAGAACAACAGCGAAAGTGCCGTAAGAAACACGAGAAACGAAACAATTACAACGCATTTTCTTGTAACTTCCTTTGAACCGTCACCACGCATAGGAATGAAGTTGTTGACAAAGCCTGTCTTTGCCGGAACAAATTCCCTGTCGCTGAAACCGTTAGGATAGTCAATTGCAGAATTTTCAAAGTTTGACTTTGCTCTTATGCAGGCAAGACAAACCATATCTTCGGGATTTTCACCGGCAAGAGCCGATTTTGGAAGGACGGCAACCTGAATACCACGGTACATAAAGCAGTAGCCACGATAGCCGTTGCCCATATCTTTAAGGCTGAAAATTCTTGACTTTTTACGGAACATTCTGTACTTGTCCTCGAGCTGTTCCATCTCTTCCTTGTCTGCCTTACGCTTTTTGGCATCAAGAAAATCAAGATTTCTCTTTCGCCAATAGTCCTTCGGCACGGGAGTATTCTCATACTTCTCGGATGCCGCAACAACCTCGGCAAACTTTTTGCGAAACGATGTGCTGTCCTTTGTTGTAAGAGCCTCTGCAATCACAACCTGATCAGGCGCTTTTTCGCTTTTCGCAAGCTCGTTAAGTGCAGAAATTATTTTAGAATATGAAGGTGAAACGCTTTTTACTTTGGTTACGGAAAAGCCGTTTTGCTCAAGCTTTTTTGCAATTTCACCGCTTGTTTGAGAAAGGTCAGCGGAATTTTTGCCCGTTAAGGAAAAAATCTCAACATCCATATCAATTCCCCTTTCAATCGTTTGATTATTCATCATCAGCCGAAATTCTTGTAACTTTTAGGTTCTGAAGAGCCTCCTCAACAAGAGGTCCGAAGTTCGGCTTTTCCTGAGCCTCTTTTACATATTTGAGAACAGGTCTTGTACGGGGATGCTTTGGTGTGAACACGGTACAGCAGTCCTCATACGGCTCAATTGATATATCGTAGGTATCAATCTTGTAGGCAATGTCGATAATCTCCTGCTTATCCATACCTATGAGCGGTCTGAACACGAGCATATCGGTCGCCTCATCTGTGCACGAAAGCGCACCGATTGTCTGGCTTGCAACCTGACCGAGGCTTTCGCCTGTGATGAGTGCCTGACATTCGTACTTTTCGGCAATCTTTTCTGAAATCTGCATCATCAGGCGGCGCATAATAATTGTGAAAAGTTCCTCGGGACATTCGTCCTTGATTTTCTCCTGCAGCTTTGTAAACGGCACGGTGTACATAACCATATCGCCTGCATATCTGCTGACTCTGCGGAGAAGTCTGACAACCTTGTCTTCGGCTCTGGGGCTTGTGTAGGGCGGACTTGCAAAGTGAATTGCAGTAAGTCTGATACCTCTTTTTGCCATCATATAAGCGGCAACGGGAGAGTCAAGACCTCCGCTGATGAGAATTGCGGCTCTGCCGCCTGTGCCGACCGGAATACCGCCTGCTCCTCTTACCGGCTCACCGTGAACATAAGCGCCAAAGTCACGGATTTCAACATTTACAACAAGGTCGGGGTTGTGAACATCAACTTTGAGGTGCGGAAACTTTGAAAGGATTTCACCGCCGACCTCTCTGCAAATTTCGGGAGATTTAAGCGGAAACTTCTTGTCGCTTCTCTTCGCCTCAACCTTAAAGGTTTTTATATTTTCAAGCTGATTTTCAAGGTATTTCGGAGCGGTTTCAAGAACGGATTCGATTGTTTTTTCACAAACGGCGGCTCTTGAAAAAGCGATAATTCCGAACACCCTTGAAACGATTTCGCAAGCCTTTTCAAGATCTGCGTCATCATCAAGCGGTTTTACATAAATTGTGGACTGCGCGGATGTAATCTCAAAATGACCTGCACTCTTTAATGCGTGTTTGAGGTTCTTTTTGAGGACATCTTCAAATGAACGGCGGTTAAGTCCCTTAAGAACAATTTCGCCGTCTTTCAAAAGTAAAATTTCCTTCATAAAATGTATTCCTTTGTTTTAATATGTATTCATACGATTTTATTTGTGAGCAAGGGTTTTCAGTCCCTTTTCAATACCGTAACAAAGTGCGTCGATATCTGCCTCTGTGTTAAATTTTGAAAAGCTGATTCTCAGTGCGCTGTCAGCTCTGTCACGACCGATATTCATTGACTCAAGCACATAACTCGGTTTGCCCTTTGCACAGGCACTTCCCGAGGACACATAGACCTCAAGATTTTCAAGAAAATGGAGCATGGTTTCGCTCCTGACCTTTCCTGCCGAGATATTCAGCACATACGGAAGTGCGTTTTCGGGGGAGTTGAGGCTCACACCGTCAATTTTTAATAGCTTATCCTTTGCGTAGCTGTTAAGCTTTGAAACATAATCGTAATTTTTATCTATGTTAAATTCACCGCAGGCAACACCCATTGCGGCAATCAGCGGAATCGCCTCTGTACCGGGGCGGAGTTTTTTCTCCTGTTCACCGCCGTAGTGAAGCGGAACAAGCCGTACACCCTTTTTCACAAAGATTGCACCCACACCCTTCGGGGCATGGATTTTATGACCGCTCACGCTGATTAAATCCGCATGAAGCCTTGACGCAGAAAGCGAGATTTTACCGAAAGCCTGAACGGCGTCCGTGTGGCAGATTACATCGCTGTTCTTCGCCTTTACGGCAGAAAAAATATCCGTAACATTCATCATTGCGCCCGTTTCATTATTGACGCACATTACAGACACAAGAATTGTGTTTTCGTCAACCTTTTCAAGCACATCTTCCTTGTGAATTGTGCCGTCCTCACGGGGCATAATGTAGACAACATCAAAGCCGTTATCCTCAAGTTTTTTTGCGGATTCCATAATACTGCTGTGTTCAACGGCAGACACAACAATCCGCTTTCCTCTGCGTTTTTTAGCCTCGGCAACACCGAAAATTGCAAGGTTATTCGCCTCTGTACCGCCGCTTGTAAAATAGATTTCGTCGGCAGTTGCACCAAGCTTTCTTGCAACCTCTTTTCGAGCCTTTACAAGCTCCTGCTCTGCATACATTCCACGCAAATGGAGTGACGAAGGATTGCCGTAATTTTCGGTCATTATCTCAAACGCTTTTTCTGCCGCCTTTTGCGACACCTTCGTAGTTGCGCTGTTATCGAGATAATGCTCCATTACTTTACCCTCATTTCGTTTTACATAGCTGTACATATTAATAAGTATACTACAACAGTCAAAAAAAATAAAGTGATAATTCAAACATAATTGAAATTTATACGGCAAAAATATATGTAAATTAATTAACGGTGCAAAGGTGGCATTTTATGATTTTAAAAAAAGAATATAGCACGATTGTGAAAAATAATTCACCGAAAAGTAAATGTTTTGTGAACGGGACCAAGGCATTTTTCATCGGCGGTTTCATCTGCCTTATCGGTCAGGTTCTAACGGACTGTTATTCAATGCTTGATCTCAGTAAGGATGATGCAAAAACGCTGACTTCGGTAACGCTGATTTTCATAGGAATTTTGCTGACAGCAATCGGTGTTTACGATAAAATCGCCAAGCATGGCGGTGCAGGTACGCTTGTGCCGATTACAGGTTTTGCAAATGCGGTTTCATCGCCTGCAATTGAATTCAAATCAGAGGGATATGTTGCAGGACTCGGCGCAAAGCTGTTCATCATTGCAGGACCTGTCATAGTTTACGGTGTTACCGCATCTGTTGTTTTCGGTGCTGTTTTATGGGTACTGCATATGTTCGGGATTACCTTATTCTGACTTTTCAATAATTACAACTGCAAAAAGAGGTGTCGCAAACGCTGACACCTCTTTTTCTGTTATATTGTTATCTTTTCTTGTACAAAACAAACCGTAGGGACGCTCATCTGACGCACACTTGATGAAATCTTATGTTTGATAAAAATGTTTTTATGTAATGGATGTTGTGTATAATCTGTAGGGGAGAACCTCATTCTCCCACAGGTAACAGCACATACATTATGATAATTACAAAGCATATAAATATCGCAAAGTCAAGTTTTATCTGTAGCAGCGAACCGAGTTCGGCAATCGTATCATGTTTGCACACGATGCGAACACAAAAAGAGCCGATACAAATGTATCGGCTCTGAATGTTAGAAAATAAACGATAATCGGCTAAAATTATTCGTTAATAGCGATAACTGCGCCTGAACCTACTGTTCTGCCGCCTTCACGAATAGCGAAACGAAGACCAACTTCGATAGCGATAGGAGTGATAAGTTCAACGTCCATTTCAACGTTATCACCAGGCATGCACATCTCTACGCCCTCTGGGAGTGAGATTGTACCTGTTACGTCAGTTGTTCTGAAATAGAACTGCGGACGATAGTTGTTGAAGAATGGTGTATGACGGCCACCCTCGTCTTTAGTCAGAACGTAAACCTGAGCTGTGAATTTTGTATGGCATGTAAGTGTTCCTGGTT
>OLQJ01000691.1_pt1 | contig 16071 bp, 10 predicted proteins | sample 1673231 | NCBI WGS metagenome assembly OLQJ01 (sample SAMEA3136769, study PRJEB25190) | human gut metagenome | biome: human gut; feature: human-associated habitat; material: faeces | place: Austria | collected 2013
ATTATAGGTTTATTACTTTGCTCATATACATGGGCGGATGGTAGCCGTTATGCTTCTAAATCCCTGTTATCGGAGGGGAAATGGGTGAAGATCCGGGTGGATAAGACCGGAATCTACAAATTATCCTATGCGGATTTGAAGAATATGGGTTTCTCGGCCCCATCGAAAGTCTCTGTCCATGGCTATGGAGGATGGCCCTTGGATGAGGATTTCAGTAAGGAATATATCGATGATGTCCCTTCTACACCGGTTTGGCGTGGGAGTGATTACCTGTTATTCTACGGGAAAGGGCCGGTTAAATGGGAGTATGACTCGTCGAGCCAGACATTCGTGCATACGAATAATCCTTATTCATTGTATGGCTATTATTTTGTGACCGATGCCACTCCGACGAATGATATGACTTCCGTGGCTCAAGCGAGTGGCGCGACTAATCGGATCACGACTTACGATGATTATTTGGTGCATGAGCAAGAATTAGTATCGTTGGCGAAATCGGGTAGGGAGCTGTATGGGGAAGATTTTAGCGGAGCTACCCCCCGAACCCTATCAACATTCTCTTCAATTCCGGGAATCACGAATGAAGACGCTAAGGTAACCATGAGCTTTGTATCCAAAGTCACTTCCGGTACGGGAGTCGCTTCTTTGAGTATTAATCAGTCTAATGTTCTGGACGTTTCGATCCGCTCGAATAGAGAGGAATATGTGAAGGCGCTAGAAGGGGTAAGCACGGCGGTATGGAAAGGCGAGAAGAGTGAGAAAAACAGTGTGGTCGTGTCTTATAATTCGGCTTCTCATAACAATGTACGGTTAAATTACGTTCGGTTACATTTTAAGAGGACTTTGCAGCTGTATGGGGCCTATACTTTTTTTCGTAGTATAGCTTCTATCGGAAATGTTTCCCGGTTCGTGGTACAGGGCGCAAACGCGAATACCTTGGTCTTTGATGTGACGGATGCTCAGCGGGTAAGACTGATGGAGACGGAATTGAATGGCTCCGAACTTACTTTCTCTATTCCTGCCGGTACCTTACGGGAGTTCGTTTTGGTACGGACGGATCAGAGCTTTATCTCTCCGGAGGTTGTCGGTGAGGTGGAGAATCAAAACCTACATGCCTTGGAGCAAAAAGACATGATCATCATAGCGGCTAAAGCTTTCCAAACGCAAGCGGAACGGTTGGCGGAGGAACACCGGGCAACAGACGGATTGACCGTGGAAGTCGTGGATCCTCAGTCGATTTATAATGAGTTCTCAAGCGGTGCGCCTGACGCTACCGCTTACCGCCGGTTCATGAAAATGTTCTACGATCGTAGCGTGTCTGCCGGTAACGCTCCAAAATACCTGTTATTGTTTGGCGATGGTATTTACGACAACCGGGGAATTTGCTCGGACGTGAAAAATATAGCAAGGGATAATATGTTGCTGACCTATCAGTCGAGAGCGTCCTTGTTTGAATATTCAGGATTGTTCTATAATTCTAATTTCTCGTATGTAACGGATGATTATTATGGGCTATTGGATAATGTATCCGAGGAGGCACTTGATAAGCCGAACAGTATTTGCATAGGTGTAGGACGTTTCCCCGTGCGGACGGTAACGGAGGCTACCCAAATGGTAGATAAGGTAATCGGTTATATGCGGAACGAGGACAGAGGCGGCTGGAAAAACCAAATCACCTTCGTGGCGGATGATGGTAACAATGCGGATCACTATACGAGTAGTCATGCGGAACAAGCTGATGAGCTGGCCCGGTTTATAGAGGAAAATCATGGGGCTTTCCTAACGAATAAAGTTTATTTCGATGCGTTTAAGCGAGATAATAGCGGAACGTATCCGGATGTACGTAAGCGGATCTCTGAATTATTGAAGAAAGGGCAACTGTTGATTAACTATACGGGGCATGGTAATACGACCGCTTGGTCTGACGAATACGTGTGGACACAGACGGATATCTTACAATCTACTTATACGAAACTACCCATTTGGGTGACGGCGACTTGCGATTTTACCCGTTTCGATGACGTGAATACCTCGGCGGGAGAATCTGTTTTCTTGAATGCGAAAAGTGGAGGGATCGCATTGTTTACGACAACCCGTGTGGTTGTATCTAGCGGTAACTCGGCACTGAATAAGGAACTTTACCGCAATCTCTTTGAGAGGGAGAGTGACGGACGGGCCCGTACCTTGGGCGAGGCCATGATGGAGACCAAGCGGAAACTGTCTGGTATCAATAAACTTAATTTTATTTTGATAGGTGACCCTGCTTTGAGAATCTCCTATCCGGAGTATAAGGCGCAAGTGACAGCCGTGAACGGCAAGGCCATATCAGATGAGCCTTTTACGTTTAAGGCTTTGGAGAAAATAACGGTGGAGGGAGAGATCTTAGATACGAAAGAGGGCTTGGCTAACGATTTTACCGGTATCCTAAATGCTACGGTGCTGGATAGTAAAGCTTCATTGACCACCTTGGGCAATAATACGAATGAAAAAGGAGATACGGTCCGCTTCTCTTACACAGATTACCCGAATACGATCTATATCGGGCAAGATTCGGTACGGCAAGGAAAATTTAGTTTTACATTTATGGTACCGAAAGATATCTCTTATTCGAATAAGCAGGGAAAACTGAATCTCTACGCCTCGGATGAGGTGAACAAGCATGAGGCACAAGGATCTTTCTTGAATTATATCGTTGGCGGTACCGCTGATAATGCGGAGGCAGATACGATCGGCCCTGAGATCCGGCAGATTTACTTGAATGATTCTAGTTTTGTAGAGGGTGATCAAGTGAATACGACTCCTTATTTTGTCGCTAGGCTGTGGGACAAGAGCGGTGTGAATATAACAGGTAGTAGTGTAGGGCATGATATCATGCTGACGGTCGACAGTATGCCTTCCATGAGTTATAACTTGAATAATTACTATGCACTATTACCCGATAAAGAAGGGGAAGGACTTGTCCAGTTCTCCATCCCCGAGCTGGAGCCGGGAATGCATACGGCCGAGTTTAAGGTGTGGGATATCTTAAATAACTCCACGACCTATACCTTTACTTTTGAGGTGGCGGAAGGGTTGAAACCTAATCTGATCGAGATGTATGCCACCCCGAATCCGGCACGGGATCAAGTGGAATTCTTTCTGCATCACAATCGTCCGGAGTCGAACTTAAAGGTGACGGTTATGGTTTATGATATGACCGGTAAGTTCCTATGGAGTACCGAGAAGAGCGGTTCCTCCGAGTTGTTTAAGGCTTATATCGTAACTTGGAACTTGACGGATAACGGTGGCAGGCGGTTGCGCCCGGGAGTTTATCTGTATCGGGCGGCGATTAGTACGAATAACTCGAAAGAGGCGACGAAAGCGAATAAATTAATCATTCTCGCACAATAAAGTATCGGGTAATTAGTTTATAATAAGCATGGGGGTATGTTTATTACCCTCTAGGAATGATAAATGTAAATGTATTTTTAGAATAGAATATATGGTAAGAGTTTCAAGATTCAGTCTGTTACTAGCGGTTTTCAGCTTTTTGACGGCATTTACGGCTTTATATGCCCAAGGAGGCGCAGACGATGTTAAACATAAATTCGCCCCGATTAATACGGCGATACCGTCTTTGTCTATCGCGCCCGACGCTCGCGGAGGTGCTATGGGTGATAACGGTGTGGCTACTACGCCGGATGTGAATTCCCAATACTGGAACCCGGCTAAGTATGCTTTTAGCTATAGTAAGGCCGGAGTCGCTTTATCCTATACGCCTTGGTTACGTAAATTGGTGAATGATGTGGCTTTAGCGTATCTGGCCGGTTATTATAAATTAGGCGATAGCGATATGCAGGCGATCGGAGCTTCTTTGCGTTATTTCTCTTTAGGAGAAGTACAGGAAAGCCGGGATGGAGGAATGGGTAATCAGCTCATATTGAATCCTTATGAGATGGCTTTTGATGTAAGTTATAGCCGTAAATTATCGGATGTGTTTTCTATGGCAGTCGCCTTGCGCTATATTCGTTCGGACATGGGTGCCTCGTCGGATGCGGATATGGTTCCGGATAACGCTTTTGCCGCCGATATCGCCGGTTATCTGGAGAAATACGTGATCTTAGGGAATAGCGAGTGCCTGTGGAGCTTTGGTTTTAATGTCTCCAATATCGGTACGAAGGTCTCTTACGACGGCGGAAATACCAACCAATTCTTGCCTACGATGTTAAAGGTTGGAACCGGTTTGCTGTATCCGATCGATGATTATAACCAAATCGGTATCTATGTGGATTTGAGTAAATATTTAGTTCCTACCGAACCTATTCAAGAAGGTACGACTCCCGAGGATGAGGCTGCTTATAAGGAAAAACATGATGAATATAACAATATGTCCCCGATCACGGGTATCTTCAAATCATTCGGTGACTCGCCGAATGGCTTCAAGGGCGAGCTAGAGGAGATTATGGCCTCTATCGGTCTGGAGTATAATTACAATCAGCAGTTCTTTGTTCGTGGCGGTTATAACTATGAGAATAAATATCAGGGAAACCGTCAGTACTTCTCAGTCGGCGCAGGTTTCCGCATGAGTGTTTTCCAGTTGGATGCCGCTTATCTGATCAGTACGGTACAGAGTAACCCGTTGGACCAGACATTGCGCTTCTCCTTGTCGTTCGATATGGATGGAATCAAGAACCTTTTCAGATAAATGGGTATGAAGATACGTGTAGGTTTTGGTTATGACGTCCACGCCTTGGTGCCGGACCGGGAATTATGGCTGGGCGGGATTAAGATCGAGCATACGTTGGGCCTATTGGGACATAGCGATGCGGACGTGCTGATCCATGCGGTCTGTGACGCTTTACTGGGAGCGGCCAATATGCGGGATATCGGTTATCATTTCCCGGATACGGCAGGTGAATATAAGAACATTGATAGCAAGATATTGCTTCGTGACACCATGAAGCTTTTGAGAGACGCGGGCTATGAGTTGGGTAATATCGATGCCACCGTAGCCGCCGAACGCCCTAAATTGAATCCCCATATCCCTCTGATGAAGAAAACGCTGGCCGAGGTCATGAACGTGGACGAGGAGGATATCTCTATCAAGGCTACGACCACGGAGAAGCTGGGCTTCACCGGACGGCAGGAAGGGATCTCGGCTTACGCTACGGTCTTGATACAGCGCATGGGATCGTAAACCAGAAAGTACTCCCTTTTCCTTCTTCCGACTCTACGCCGATCTTCCCGTGAAGATTCTCTAGGATCGTTTGGCAAATGGATAGCCCGAGTCCGGTTCCTTGGATAAAGGAATCGAATTTGGCGAAACGCTCGAATACGTGCGGGAGGTTCTTCCGCTCAATACCTTTTCCTGTATCTTTTACGTAAAAGTATAATCCATCTTCCCTCTCCTTGTATCCCATGCGGATAGACCCTTGGAACGTGAACTTACAGGCGTTCGTGAGGAAGTTGGTGATCACTTGGGTCAAGCGATTCTTCTCGGAATAGATAACACAATCCTGTTCGGGTATCTCGCAATAGAGAGTGACTCCGCCTTTCACCCGGCTTTGGAAGGTCTGGTATAAGCTCCGGAATAGCGTGGATACGTTGAACTCGGAATAGATGAAATCCATTTGCCCGGCCTCGATCTTTGATAGATCCAGAATATCGTTCACGAGTTGAAGGAGAAGTTCGTTGTTCGTCTCGATGATCTCGCAAAATTCTTTTGTCTCCTCGGAGGGGTTTGTTTGGGCGAGCAGGTTCGAGAACCCTACGATAGCGTTCAGCGGGGTACGTATCTCGTGGCTCATGTTCGCTAGGAAGGCGGATTTCAACCGGTTGGATTCCTCTACCTTCGCTTTGTCCCTCAATTCCTGCTCCATCAGCTTGCGTTGGTGGATCAGGGCAGTTCCCCCGATCAGGTAGATAGGTTTACCGACGGGATCGGTCTTGCCGGTGATGGCGTAAATTTCTATCCATATATAGTTTTCCCCCGTATCGTCTAGGTAGCGGATTTCCTCATCTACCGGTTGGCCCTCGCCGGAGGCAAGTGCTTCCATCTTATCACGGAGCCGGTCTAGGTCATCCGGGTACACGCCGCTATAGAACTCATCGGGCGACATCTTGAATATCCCGTTTACGCCTTTGTCACGGGCGGATCTTTGGGTGAGGTAGACATTATTGCACTCTATGATCTCGGCTCTTACGTCCCACGTCCATGTCATCATGTTGCTGGCTTTCAAGACGAGTTGATATTTCTGGTTTAAGTCCTGCGCTTGGCGTGCGATTCGTAGTTCCTTGTCTTTGCCCTTTTGCTTTTGGATAAAGAGGTGTACCCGTAATATCCCTATCGTTATCAATAACACCAGAATGACGAGTAGGCTTATGATATGGACCTTGTATTTCTGAAAGAAACCGGGAGGCTCTTGGAAATAAGTGGCGTTTGGGGGATATAAGCCGGGATCGATTTGGTGAAGCAATAGGTGTTGGTAATTCAGGTAAGTCTTCGGGGTTCCCGAAGTCAGGGTAGAGATTTCTTTGCTATCTTTTCCCGAGAGGATCATTTCGATCGTGTTGGCCGTCACCTGCGCGTAATCCTCCGGAGAAACATAATATCCCCCGGCGAAATTCCCGTTTTTTGTTTGTACGTCCTGCAAGGTAAAGACGGGGGGAACTGAGAAGCTGTTAATCATTTTCTGGACGTTATCGACTAGATAACGATTCTCGTTGTCCTTCTGGGTCCTGTACCATGAGTAATAAAGGACGCCGGTCTTATTGTCGAAAGAGGCCAACCTGTCCAATAAGTTCTCGGTGGAAATGGAAGTCGTAGACAGCGGCTCGAATTGGATGCCCGGGAAATCTTTCTGTAGCACGGCCTCCACATCCGCTTTCGTTTGCTGACTTATATAACGATGGTCGAAAATAAAGGCCAGCTTGGTTAATCCCGGTTGTAGCTTTTTGATTAGCTCGATCGTCTGCTTGATATAGACTGAGTATTTTATAAAAGTGGCGTTATAGCCTTTTACTACGTCCGTGATGGGGGTTAAGGTCTCGAGCGCGTTGGTATCCAGATCTATCAGATATTCTTCTTTCGGGTACATATTATCTCTGGCATAGCAGATGATAGAGGGAACATCTTTCCATTCCTTGTCAAACAACGGGCGGGTGATAAGCCAAGAGGGATCTCCTATGCATACGACTAAGGTGGGTGGCACAGGTACTCTCTCTAGGATCATTTGTCTCTTCTCTTGAAAACCTTCCATCGTGCGGATACCGGGGATCTGTAAGGGAATCGCCTTTACGGTAAACCCTTCCTTCCCGAATTTATTTTCTATATCAAGATAGGTCTGTTTCGTCCAGCTTTCCTCAAAGTTGATGGAGTGCAGTACGACTATAGACGGTTTCTCGCCGGAGCCTCGCGCACTCATGTTCAAGTGGACCGTTAGTATAATAAAAATAAAAAGAATGATATTTCTCATGGCCGTTAATTCTAAGCGATATATGTAGCGAACGTGATTCTGGCAGCAAATGTAGTGATTCCGCTTTATTAAGCAAGAGGTTTGCCTGAAAATAAAGCTCTTGGGAGGAGATAGGGGATATACCCCGGCGGGATTTATCCGCCGGGGCATATTGCCGGGGTGATTTATTGGGCAGGCATGTCCGTTTTGTTTTTCTTTGCGTTGATAGTAGACCGGGTACGTAGGATCGTCTTTCGCTCGTCTATCATCACGTTCACGTGATCAATGAAGGTAGTGTATTTCTCCTCGCCCTCAATCAAGCAAAGGGCGTTTACGGTGCTCACCAGCTGCCTGTAGGCGTTGTCTGCCTCGGAACGGCATTGCTTCACGACACCTACGATGACTCTCGACTTTTCGTCCGTTCTTTTTTGGGCCGCCTCCTTGAAGGCTTTTTCTTTGTTCTCTAGGTTGTTGATCCATGGGGTGAGCGCCAAGAGCCGCGCTTTCTCGGCGTCCAGCGCCTTGAGGTCTTGGATGAGATTGTGCAGCACTCCGCTTTCCTCAGTCTGGGCGAGGCTGGTGGGGTCGCCATAGGTATCAAATAACCTCTTGACCTCCATAGCGGCGGTGGCGGTGGCTACGTCCGGATGCTCCGTCATGGCCTTTACGTAAGCGTTGGCGCCCCGCCACGCGCTGTCTCGCTCCACGTCAGCGTCTGTCGCCAAGGCTGTGGAAGGCAGGCTGCTGGATGATTTCAGCGCCTCGTCGAATGCGTCTAACTTGGTCTCGAACGCGCTGATCTGGCCGTCCAGCACGGGGTTCACCTCGTCGGCTATCTCGTCGGGGCTCTCCGAGTCTCCACCCGATCCGCCTCGTAGCGTTACCGCCTCATCGTGGAATTGTTTCAGGAATCCGAAATCCTCCTCCACGTGAAGTGGGGACAAATTGAAAGCTTTAATTGTTCTCATGTCTATTAGATTTAAAAATGAATGATCAAGAAACTTGTGATCTCCCAAATGTAAGGAGTTAGCGCTTACGATACAAATTTAAGGCTGGAATAACGCGGGATAACGCGCTAGAAACTTCTAGGACCCCGTACTCACCCCTCGACAGGGCCGCTGGAACTTCTACGGCCTTGTACTCACCCCTCGACAGAGCCGTAGGAATTTCTAGGACCCTGTACCTACCCCTCGACAGAGCCGTAGAAACTTCTGGGAGGCTAGATGTTAAAAAAACTTACTTGACAAAGTCCCGGGATCTTTCCAATGAGGTCATCTATCATCTACCACATTTTTCTTATTTCTTCCAAATAGATTAAGGTAAGTTGTGGCAGTGCTTTATTGTGGATATGTAGATATTTAACACATAAATCTTTGTTCATGATGAATAAAAAAGGAGCGAAAGAATCTTCTAGTTCTATGGGTAACCCTAAATATTTATTATGTAAGGTCAATAGCTTTTTTCCATAGCAATCATTTCTTAATCGAGCGGGATAATCGGGTGATATGAAAACTACTTTTGTCTTTATTTCCTCTTCTGTAAAAACCTCGTTTAACATATCGACAACTGCGTCAATACAAGGAGGACATGTTTTTTCTGAAAAACAAAAGAATAACTTTTTATCATTACATAGATTGCTTAAGGAGAAGGAACTTAGAGAGTCTGTTCCCCAATAGCACCTTTGGTCGAGGCATTCATAATGCCCATTTTTTAATTCTTCCTTTTTGTAGATATACAGACTTTCTTTCTCGTATTCGAAATTGTCTATATACATATCTTTTGGGGACTTTTTTAAGTGATTCACACATCGTACGCAAATTATACCAGCTAGTATCCCCAAAAGGAAAATGTAAATTAGATTCTCGTTAATCTTCATTTTTGAAAACATATTTAATTAAGATTGGATTCTCTTCTTCCGAATGCGATTGAATGATCCTTCGCTGCTCCTCATTCCGTAGTTTCTCGGGAAATATGTCATCTAAAGGAAGCCCTCCCTCGGGAGTGCAAAGGATAAAGTCCTCTCCGAAGTAGATCGGATACAGTTGCAAACCCTCTTTGGTTCGCTCGAATTGGAGCAAGCTTTGCTTTTTTCCGTCATAAAACAGCTGGATATACTTGTTTTTACGGACAACCATAGCGTATCGGTATCTGCTATTTTGCCCATGAAACTCTATCACATAATTTACACTCTTAGAGGAATAGGCATCCTTCGCGTATTGGATTTTTTCTTGTTGGTTCCAGCCGGAAGGAAACTCCAATTTCTCGATGTCGTTATTTAAATTACCAAAATCCCAGTGATAAAGCTCTGTCAAGGTAGTTTTTGAGAGTGAGTAAATCGTGTTAGTCAAAGATCTGCAAAGAGAGTGTGGGAATGGAAATACGTCTTTGCAAAATATATCTTTTTTCTCTTCATGGAAATATTCATCGATTATTTTATCCTTTGATAAGGAATAGAACTTCAGGCGATTGTCATAATCATAGGTAAAGAAAGCGATTGTATCCTTGTTTTGGAACTGTAGAGAACTATAAGCCCCTGCGATATCGGGAAGTCTCTTTTTCTCGATGAATTTACCCCCTAGGTCATAGAAAAAGAGAGCGTTGCTGACGGCGCAGAGTACTACAAGATTCCTGCGGGCTGTATCGATCGCGAAATCAGACAGATTTAGGTACTGCCCCGGGCCGTCTCCTTTTTCGTTAAGTGCGAATTGGAAACGTCCCTCCCGGTCGAAAACAAAGATTTGGGATCTTCGATAATCATGGATATAATATCGGCCCTCAAAAAACTTGATCTGGGTTATATCACGGATCAGCGATTCCGGCGTTGTCTCCAGTGGGATGACTTGGATATCGGAAAATAGTTCCTTGGTGGAGACATTATCTCTCCTTTCCAGATTTGCGGTTATGATATCAGATTCCATATTTCTCTTATCTTTCCATCCCGTACAAGAAAGAAAGAGAAATATGGATACTATCGAATAGTAGTAAATGCTATTTTTCATTCGGTTAATCTGGATAACAATGATCTTCTTGCCATCCTGAAAAATAGCAATGAATATAAATAATAGGGCTTATTCGGTCAAGAGCCCAACAAGCTCCCTCATATCTACCACAAGTTATACCCGGGCCTCCTCCGTCATCAGGACATGCGCTATCGTCACTGTTTTCAGCTAAAACATCAGTGTTTAGAGCGAAAAAAATTAAACCGATTAGTGCTGTAAACTTTAAAACTTTTTTCTTCATAACTTTATTGGATTTAAGTGATACAAATTATTAATTGCAAATATATATAATTGAGTTAGGATTGGATGATTTTTGATGAGATTTTTTAGAAAGAGAGAAAGAATAATTCCCGTTTGCCCATCCCAAGATAAATCCGTAGTTTTGGCTCTCAAAAAAGAGCGATATGAAGACGAACGACTGGAAAGATCGATTAGGCGTGATGTACTCCACGAATCCCGATTTTCAATATAATACGGGAGATACGGAGGAGGAAGATACGTTGCCGAAGGAGAAACAAGCTTTGCGTATTTCCTTGGACAAACGGAACCGGGGAGGGAAGATGGTTACCTTGATCACCGGGTTCCGGGGTACTTCCGAGGATCTGACCGCCTTGGGGAAACTCTTGAAAGTGAAATGCGGCGTAGGCGGCTCCGCGAAGGACGGGGAGATAATCATCCAAGGGGACCTGCGTGCCAAGGTGTTGGATATCCTCCGGAAAGAGGGCTATTCGAAAAGCCGTACGATCTAATCCCCGATCGCTATGCTAACAATCTATAGGGCTTCTGCCGGGGCGGGCAAGACGCATAAATTGACAGGGGAGTACCTGATGTTACTCTTCTCCCAGCCGGGCGCTTACCGCCGGATCTTGGCCGTGACGTTTACGAATAAGGCGACGGATGAGATGAAAACCCGTATCGTTCAAGAACTTTATCACCTCGCTTCCGGCCGCGCGTCCGATTATATCCAGCTACTCTCTTCCGCCTATTCCTTGACGGAGCGGCAGGTGAGGGAGCAGGCCCGGAAGATTCTGGTCGCTATCCTGCACGATTACTCCGCCTTTAATATCAGTACGATCGACCGCTTTTTCCAGCAAACGATGCGTGCCTTTACCCGCGAGATCGGTTTGCAAGGCGGCTATGGCATCGAGATGGACCAAGAACTGGTCTTGACCGAGGCGATCGATAACCTGCTGGCCGATCTGGAGAAGCCGGAGAGCAAGGATTTGCTAGGTTGGCTGCTGCGTTTCGCCGAGGACAAGATCGAGGATGGTGGCGGCTGGAGCTTGCGGAAGGATATCATGTCGCTCAGCCGGGAGGTCTTTAAGGAGAGTTATAAGGCATTTAGCGAGGAGGTCGGTAAAGATATTGCGGATAAGCAGGCCCTAGATGCCTATAAGAATGAGCTATACGCCATTATCCGCTCCGTAGAGGCGGAGGCGAAACGTTTAGGAGAGGAGGGAGTGGCGTTGCTGAAACAGTTCGCGTTACAACCCTCGGATTTTAAGGGGGGAAGCCGTTCCCCGTTTTTCTATTTCGAGAAGCTGGCGAGAGGTGAGATGAAAGAGCCGACTGCCACATTCCAAACTTTGCCGGATAATCCGGAGGCCTATACGACCAAGACGACTCCACCGGGCCTCCGGCAGATCATCGGGTGTGTATATGAGGAAGGGTTGAATGCCTGCGTAAAGAATATCGTATCCCTGTTCGCCAACCTGACGGCCTATAACACGGCCCGGGAGATCGTGCGTTATTATTATACGTTAGGGATCTTAACCGATATCTCCCGGCAAATCGCCTCTTACCGGGAAGAAAAGAATGTGATGCTGATCGCCGATACGACCGAGTTGCTGAATAAGGTCATCAGTGGCAGCGACGCCCCCTTTATCTACGAGAAGACGGGTACGCACGTAGATCATTATATGATCGATGAGTTCCAAGATACCAGCGGCATGCAGTGGAATAATTTCCGGCCCTTGGTGGAGGAGAGTCTGGCGAATGGTAGGGCGAACTTGATCGTTGGCGATGTGAAGCAAAGTATTTATCGTTTCCGTAACTCGGATTGGAAGCTATTGGACGAGCAAGTCCGCAGGGATTTCGAGGAGGAACAGGTCCGTGAGGAAACCCTGATGGATAATTGGCGAAGCTGCCGCCATATCGTGGAGTTTAATAACGGGTTCTTCACCACCGCTCCGGCAATCCTGCAAGATCTATATAATGAAGCGTTGAAAACCTCCTCATTAAACGAGGAAGAACGCACGGCCTTTTTCACGAAGATCATGACCGCTTATGATAAGAGCATTCAGCGTGTCCCTCCCCCTTTCCAGAAGAAGGACGGACATGTACGGATCGATTTCTTGTCCGGCGATGAGGAGAAGAAGTGGGAGCAAGAGGCGATGGAGCGCTTGCCGGCTACCTTGGAGCGCTTGCAGGATAACGGTTACGCGCTAAAAGACATCGCCATACTCGTGCGTACCAATCAAGAAGGCGCTTTAGTGGCTGATACGTTGCTAGCCTATAAGGAAGAGCATCCGTCCGACCGGTACAATTACGATATCATCTCCGATGATGCTCTGTTTGTGGGTAGTTCTCCGGCGGTCCGTTTCCTGATCGCCGTATTGCGCTATTTGCGAAATCCGGAGGACCAGACGAACAGGAAATTGGCGATGTATGCCTATCAAGTATTAACCGGAAAATTCGGGGAGAGCGAGGCGGATAAGTCTGTTTCTCAAAACCTTCAGTCTATTTCCCGGCAATCCTTGTACGAGGTAACCGAAGGGCTCTTCCGTAACTTCTCCGCTTACTTCCCGGAAACGGAACAGGTATTCGTGCAAGCCTTTCTGGATATGGTTTCCGAGTACGCCCAAAAAGAAAGCGCGGATTTGAACCGTTTCTTGAGATGGTGGGACGAGACCGGTTATCGAAAGACGATCGCTACCCCGGATGGGCAAAACGCTATCCGCATCTTGACCGTACATAAATCCAAGGGCTTAGGTTTTAAGGTCGTTATCATTCCTTTCGGGGACTGGGAGATCGACCATAAGCCGACAAAGCCCGTTATCCTTTGGTGCCACCCGGAGAAGAAGCCGTTTGACCGCCTGCACTTAGTTCCTGTCCGTTACGGACAGATCCTGAGTAGCACGATTTTCGCCAAGGATTATTTCAAGGAGCGCTTGCATGCTTTCATCGATAACTTGAACACCTTATACGTCGCTTTTACCCGTTCGAAAGAAGAACTGATCGTATTCTCCCCCCGTCCGAGGAAGATCAACAAGGAAGGTAAGGTTGAGAAGATAACTTCCATCGCCGATCTATTGTGGGCGGGGGTGGAGACGGATATCGAGGATGATACCTTTGAAAGGGGCGAATGGTGGCATCCAGCTTCGGGTAGAACGGCAGAAGATACCCTGGAGGAAATCCCCATGAGCCGCCTGTATTCCGTTTCCCCGGATGATCGTTTACAATTACGCCTGCATGGGAAAGGATTCTTTTTCGATAATGCCAGGCGGAAGCACGGTACCTTGATGCATGAGGTATTGAGCCGGATACGTACGCCGAAAGATATTCCCGCTTCGGTCGAAAGTTATCGGTTAGCCGGGGTGATTAACCGGGAGGAAGCGGCGGAGTTGATCAGCCGTCTGGAAGAATTATTGCAAGCGGAGGAGGTAAAGGCTTGGTATGATGGTTCCGCCCGTGTCTTGAATGAAGTGGATATCCTGTTCGGTAAAGGCTTGTCTAAACGCCCGGACCGGGTGATGATAAAAGATAACAAGGTAATTGTCGTGGATTATAAATTTGGCGAACGGCAAGATAAGCGCCATCCTAATCAGGTAAGAAATTACCTGCAATTAATTCGTAAAATGGGTTTCGAGCGGGTCGATGGATACCTTTGGTACGTAGAGTTAGGCAAAATAGAGGCAGTGAATAAGTGATATATTTTTGATATTCGGTAAAAATGAATATTTTTGCAGATTCTTAGTATAAAACGATACAGTCAAAGAAGAATGAAAGTACATAAAGAAGGAACCGGTTTACTGCTTACGTTGTTTACAATATTATTTATTGTGAATATAACTTTGTACCATACGGTAGGTAAGGGTATGCTGTTTTATTCTGTCGCTTTTGTTTCTACCGTATTGTTCCTATTGGTATTAAACTTCTTCCGTAGTCCTTTCCGTCGGTTTCCTTATGATTCGGAAGGCTTGGTGATCGCTCCCGCCGACGGTACGATCGTTGCCATCGAGGAAGTGATGGAGAACGAGATCCTTCATAAGAAGTGCCTACAGATATCTATCTTTATGTCTATCTTCAACGTACATGCCAATTGGTTTCCCGTAAACGGTACCGTTAAGCATGTTTCCCACCAGAACGGGCGTTTTATGGCGGCTTATCTGCCGAAGAGTAGTACGGAGAACGAACGTTCGGCGGTCGTGATTACCACGAGGAACGGGGTGGATGTCTTGGCTCGTCAGATTGCCGGGGCGATGGCACGCCGCATTGTTACATATGCCAAACCGGGAGAGAAATGTCATGTGGACGAGCAAATGGGGTTTATTAAATTCGGTTCTCGCGTGGATGTCTACCTGCCGGTAGGAACAGAGGTGTTAATAGAGATGGATCAAAAAGTAACAGGCAATCAAACGCCTATAGCCCGTTTGTCAAAATGAGTATAAGAAAACATATTCCTAATACAATTACGTGTCTGAGCCTTCTGTCCGGGTGTGTCGCCAGTGTTATGGCCTTGCACGGAAATTTTTTATCTGCGTTGATTTGGATTATTATAGCCGCGGTCTTTGATTTCTGCGATGGCTTTGCCGCTCGTTTATTGAAGGCTTACTCGCCGATGGGAAAGGAATTGGATTCCTTGTCAGATATGGTAAGTTTCGGCTTCGCTCCGGGCATGGTGGTCTATTGGTTGTTGGGAGAGGCTTCTACGGCTTTGCCTTTTGGCTCATTGAATACGTATATCCCTTATCTGGCGTTCGTGATCCCTACGTTTTCAGGTTTGCGTTTGGCTAAGTTCAATATTGATGAACGGCAAACTACCTCGTTTATCGGCTTGCCGGTTCCGGCGCATGCTTTATTTTGGGCTTCGGCTGGGTATTCTGTTTTACCGGTTGTCCATGCGAATGAAGGCTTGTTCGTGTTGGTGACTGTTATCTTGGCGTTTATTACCTCCTTGCTGTTGGTGTCTGAGATACCGATGTTCTCGCTGAAGGTGAAATCCTTAGCGTGGAAGGGTAATGAGCTTCGCTATATATTGATCGCTTGTGCCATTATTTTCGTGGCGTTATGGGGATTCTTGGGAATCTCTGGAACCATCCTGTTATATATAGTCTTGTCTATTTTTAACAAAAAGGGATAAACAAGAATTCTTATCTTTGTGTTTGTGATAGTAAAGAATCATTTAAGTATCGGATTATGTTTAAGTTTTTGTTTGTAATATTCTTTTTCTTTATCCTGTTGGTGTTTCTGATGGGTTTCTCCATCTTGCGTACCTTTAAGAACATCTTTTTTGGTAGCGGAAACAGCACTCGTAAGGGAGAACAACGTCGTCAAACAAATAGCAATACTTCCGGACATCGTTCTACGACTACTACCGCCCGGGACGATGATGATGATCGTACACCTTATGTGCACCG
>OLQJ01000701.1_pt1 | contig 15841 bp, 21 predicted proteins | sample 1673231 | NCBI WGS metagenome assembly OLQJ01 (sample SAMEA3136769, study PRJEB25190) | human gut metagenome | biome: human gut; feature: human-associated habitat; material: faeces | place: Austria | collected 2013
CCGAGGTCCCCCTGATTTGTAAACAATGAAACAATGGTTTGACCAACTTTTTGGGACCGAGGTCCCCCTGATTTGTAAACAATGAAACAATGGTTTGACCAACTTTTTGGGACCGAGGTCCCCCTGATTTGTAAACAATGAAACAATGGTTTGACCAACTTTTTGGGACCGAGGTCCCCCTGATTTGTAAACAATGAAACAATGGTTTGACCAACTTTTTGGGCCCTATTCACCCGTGGACCCGAAGCCCCCCACTCCTCTCTCAGTCGATTGCGGGAAAAGCTCGGCCTCCGACTCGAGAACTTCCACCCCGGTATAGAAGACAGGCATCACCAAACCCTGAACCAGCTTCATCCCCGGCTTGAGGATGACGATCTCCTTGCCGACATTCATGACGTGCAGATGGATTTCTCCTTGGTAGTCTTCGTCAACCACGCAGGCTCCGACCTGGAGCTGGTGCTTGGTGGCAATACCGCTCTTGTTGAACATGATGAGGGCACACCCCCGGGGTATTCGAGCTCGAATACCCGACGGAATGTTGATGCTTTCGCCCGGCCAGATCTGTTTGGCTTCGAAGTCTTCCGGGATGTAGAAGTCCAGCCCGGCGGACAGACCCGTTCCTCTGGTCGGGGTCTTGACATTTCTTACTTTTACGATTTTCATTTTTTAAAATATTTTTCGAGACGATCTCGGTGTGTTGTGCCTGATGAGAGTGATGCTCCTTCTATGAAATTATACCGAGTGTGAAGAGGCAGCTCCTGGAATGCCTTCTTGAACGGTTGACCATCCGATTCAAATATCTTGCCTGCGGGATTTCTGGGGGTGACGTCTTTCATTTTTCGGGACTTGATCCACCACAGAGCCTCTTCCCGACTTATAGAACGGATGGAAGGTCTAACAGATCCCTTCCGGAGCGTCATTTTGAACCACTGAGCCCCCGTGTTGGAGTCATCTTCTTTAAACCATACCCGGTAATATCCGATAGCTATTGCCATAAGTTGTAGAATATTTCGTGACACTTCTTGCGGTACGCCATCGGATCCTGCCGTATACTTTGGCACTTGAGAGGCTCTTTGGGTCGGTCGAGAATCTCCTGAGGCAGTACGTCGCTGAAAGCATCTTTGAGAATGCGCTTGTGAGTTCTGTCCTCCCGGGGCAAACGGAGAGCGAACCTGACAACGTCATGTCCCAGGAATGGTGACCGGAGTTCAACTGTGCTCCTCATGGAAGCCCGGTCAAGCCGAGGCATGTGGTAGAACGGAAGCTCTTGGAACACGTCTGAGAGCTGGGAGTCATAATCATCAACTCGGCGATAGCCTCCGAAGAGTTCGTCAGCTCCATCCCCGGTCAGGATGACCTTCTCCTTGACCTTCTCCATGAGTCGGAACTGGGGGATCATGGAGCCCAAGTCGATGGGGGTTTCGTTGTAGCGGAGACACCTCTCCAGGCAATCATCATCGGGGATAGGGCCAAGAGAGGTGATAGAAACCCCTAAGAATTCGGACAATAGCATGCCAAATTTTGATTCATTATTTTCCACCATATATAAATTAACCCCCAGGCCCATTCGATGAAGAATAGAGGCAACTATGGATGAATCCAGTCCTCCAGAAACCAAAGCTCCGACCGGGACTTTAGAGTACATTGCCCGGCGTTTTACGGACTTCTCGACCAAGCCCCGGAGGACTTCGGCGAACTTGGATTTGGCTAAATGACTCCGTTTCTCTATCCCCCATCTGTAGTAGTCCCTCCGGATAATGGTGGGCTTCACCCTCATGTCATCGAAGGAATAGACAGTATTCGGCATAATACGCTTGACGTTGTTCCATGGAGTTCTGTCATCCCAGTTGTACCCCCATTTGAACACTTCCGACTGATAGTACCGGTCGAAGTCTCGGAAGTCCGACACCAACGGGGTTATCTCCGAGCAGATTTCCCCGAATTGGTTGTAGTAGAGTTGCTTCTTTCCGAGAGGGTCGGTGAAAGCAATAATTTGACCCTTCCTGTACCAGCATATTGCCCACATGCCATCCCAGTTGTTGGCTTCATAGATGATGTCTTCGAGACACGAGGATCCAAACAGGTCGCGAAGATACTCGACGTCGCTGGAATACCTCGTAGGATAGTTGTAGATTTCCCCGACATAAAGGAGCCACCCGTTGTTTCCGGCTAGCTCTATGGGCTGAGCCATCCGGTCACCTGGCTCAGTCTGAATGGGCAAACGAACATGACCGAGGAACCATCCTCCTTCGGCAATCTGGACGGACTCGATGCCCCTATGCTGTATCTTGTCAATGGCGTTAATCCTTCTTGTTATACTTATTCCGCACATATCACTTGAGTTTGTTAACGATCCCTATTGCCAGCCCGATGATGACTTTTCTTTTCGAGGATCCAGTTGGTGTAGCACCGACTCCCCATGTGGAGCCCAGTCAGGACAGAACATGCAATCGTCATATTGCTGATGAGCTTTAGCTTCGTCGATAGTCATAGCTTAATAGATTACCCATTTGGAGAGATCTTCGTTGTATGCATGGAGGGACCCAGCGAAGTAATGCAGAGATCCCTTCTTGAGAGAGGGGTAGGTGGCTGCGAGGATGTTGAACACGTAGTCCATCATGGCCTCCGTCAACCAGATGTCAATTGCGAAGTGCTTGAAGAAGTCATTGCTCCGGATATAATATATCACGTGGAGTCGATTGTTCCGGATGAGGAACTGGTAGCTGACGGAGCAAGGTACTCGGGTCAAAGCCCCGGCTGTTGCCCGGGTGTCCTCCGGCTCGAAGATCATGACCATTGCTCGTCTGGAGTGCGGGTCGTCCCGGAGAGTCGTGATGACATTGTCCAACTGGTGTATTTCGGGTCCCTTGTGGAAAATGTGCAGACGCTCCGAATAGGTGTAGTCGAAGCGACCCTCCTGCCGAGTCTTGCTCACCAGCTTCTGCCACAAGTCCCGGCGGATTTCCCAGCTCTTACCCGGGTTGACTCCGTTCCGGTCAAGCCGATCGGAGAGCTCTGCTCGGCAATACTTCTCGATGAGCTCGGCCTCGTCTTTGAACATGAAGTCGAGCATCTCACGTTTGCCGAGATACGGCTTCGAGATGACGAAGCTCACTCCGATGAGTTCCTTGGTGAGCCGGTCGTCCCCGCTGAGTTCCTGGTTTTGGTAATGGTTGACCGGGACCGTGATGCCGGAAACCTTGAGCTCCCGATCCATCTCCCGGATCATTTCGAAACAGTCTTTAAATATTCTACCCATATCAGTATTTGGATTTAATGCGAAACAGATTTACTTGATACTTCAACGACCAGAGCTCTTTGACTCGAGTCTCTGAGAGACCCAAATGCTCGAACATTATGACGAAGTAAGTCCATATCCGCTTGAGCCGGCCCTCGAAAACTATCAAGTCAACCATGTACTGAGATTGTCTCCACTCTCTGTTCTTGAGACAGTTTGCTGTCATGCCGATGTTTCCGATTAAGGTAAGCAGATCTCCCGCAAAATCTTCGTCTTCCAGGACCTGTGCCCATTTAGGCAGCGTCCAGACGAAAGTGGGAGTCATGCCATAAAGCTGGTAAAGCTCCAACATGAAGTTGAATGCGTCAATCAGCTCCTCATTAAAGTGCTCGCCATCGATAGCCTCCCTTGCCTCAGCGAGTTCCTCGACAATCTGCCAACAGAGTTTCTTGAATAGTTCTTGATCCTCCAAAGTGTTAATGTCAAAGTTCGCGATGCGCTCCTTGAAGTATGGCCTGTACATGAGCTGGAGCTCCCCCTGGAGGGCATAAATCTCTTCCCAGCTCTTAATGAATGGCTTAAAGTCTTGTGTATTCATGGCTTGAGAATGGATCGTTTTTGTGGGAGTAATATACAGCTATTCTGCGTCCCTCTTCTGTGAGAACATGTTTGATCTCATGCACCTCGATGGGACTGATCCGGATGAAGTCCACAGCCTCCGAAATGGTTGAGAAGTACGTAGGTACTACTCCCGGAGCTTTTAACGGCTTGGGTTCCTCGAGTTCGTTGTTGATGGCCCCGATTGTGGCTACCATGTCAAGGAGGTTGTCCTCCTTGTGTGCATTGGATTCACGTGCCATTTTCACTGCCACTTGGACCCAAGACACGTCAAGAGCGGTCAGAGGCTTACCGGTAATGACCGAGGCGATCTCTGCGGCCTTCTGGTTGCATTCCATGAATGGTCCGTATTGTCTCTCCTTCTCCTCCGACCGCTCATTGATGATTTGGTCAGCGTGTTTAAGTATGTTACTCATGATTTTTAGTATATAGGTTAGACCCCGGGGAGGGACTCGAACCCTCCTGTACCACTCCGGGGTGCCAAGGGGAGTGACGGCTCCACTTGGTGAGGAGTTCTGACTTACTCCTCAGCCGGTGCGTTCTGTTCTGCTTCGGGAGCTGCCTCGTCAGCCTTCTTCCGGCCTCGCTTCGGCTTCTCCTCGGGAACCGGTGCCATCTCGCCGAGCTCCAGGTCCTTCGAGTCGATGCCCTTGCCCCAGACGTGCCCGTCGTTGGTCTTGATTCGGTACTGGACGAAGTTGTTGCGGGGATCGAGACGAACTCCGATGATGATGCCGTCGGCCTGCTCCTTGGTCTTCGTGCAGATGAACTTGCAGAAGCGACCAATGTTGGTTTTGGCATTCTCGAGGTTAGCCTTTGCCTCCTCGCCCGAGATCTCCTTCTTCAGCGGGCGAGGTTCCTTGGGCTCCTTCTGGGTCTTGCGAGACTTTTTCGGCTTCTCCTCGGCGACTTCGTCGTTCTCCTTGATGCCGTTCTCGGCTTTGTACTCTTCCGTTTCGGTAGCGTTGTAGATAGCGCCCTCCTCTGCCGGATGTTCCTGAGATGCTCCTCTCGATGCGAGGATGGATTCGATGGCGTCAAGCTCGTCACCGGTCTTGACCTTGGCCAACTTTTGAAGAACTTTCGAGCTGTAGCTCTTGTACTTTTCGATAAACTTTTCCATAGTGTTTAGTTATTAAGTAAGAAAAAAATGTCCAATTGAAAAAATCTTTCAGTCCAATTCGACTGTGATTATTTCCAATATGTTGGAGGTCGTCATGCTATTGACTACCAGTAAAGCCCTTTGGATCCCCAAGTCCTTCATTGCTCGCTTTGCTTGAGCAATGGCTCTGGCTTTGATTCTTCCGTCGGGGATAGCTACTTCGTAGCAGTTGTAATCCTCGTCCATTAATTCGTAGTAATACCGTTTCATTGTCCTTTTGTTTGTATCACAAATATAATACTTCTGCAACAAATACTACGATGTTTTACGATATTTTTTCAGATATTTTTCGACCCTCGCTTTTACAGCTTCCATGAGAGCATCCTGCCCCCGTGTCTTCGCTTTCTGGGCTCTTATGACGTCCTGGTCCACTGTCTTCGAGCATACCAGTTTATTGACTATCACGACCTCCTTCTGTCCTTGTCGGTCAAGCCGAGCATTGAATTGTTGCTCCAGCTCGAGAGAATAGGTCTGCCCAAACCAGATGATGCGGTGTCCTCCGGCTTGGAGGTTGAGCCCGTGACCCCCGGAAGCCGGGTGCATCAAAAGAACCTGAATTCTGCCAGCATTCCAGTCAACGATGTCCTTCTCCGTTTTGAGTTCCCGGGGCTTATACTTGGCGAGAGCCTTCATGAGCCGGTCTCTGTCATGCTGGAAGGTCCAACCTATGAGGACTGACTGTCCCCCGGCGTCCTCAATGAGTTCCTTCGTGGCTTCGATCTTCAACGTGTGCACCTCATGGGCCACTCTCTGTTCATCGTACACTGCTCCATTGGCAAACTGGAGGAGCTTCGTGGACAAAGCTGCTGCATTGACAGCTGGTATCTCTACGGCGTCCCCGAGCTGATCAATCATGCTGAGAACTTGTTCCTCCTCGAAGGAGTCATAAGCTTTTTGGATTTCCGGGGGCATCTGGATCTCCACTATGTTGTCGATTCGCTCGGGGAGATCGAGGTAGTCCTTAGCTTTCATGCTCATGCAGATGTCCCCTATCTTTGAGTATATGCGCTCCTGATTCTCTTTGGATATGTCGTACGAATATACAATATGCCCGTTTCTACGTCCTGGCTTAAAGTAGTTGTCACGATAGTGTGATATGTATTTGCCCAAGCGCTCTCCCCGGTCCAGGAGGTACATTTGGGCCCAAAGGTCCATAAGACCGTTGGGTGCCGGGGTACCAGTCAAACCTACTACTCGGGAGAGTGAAGCCTGAACGTGCTTAAGAGCTTTGAATCTGATTGACTTGGGGTTCTTGAAACTGCTGAGCTCGTCGATGACCACCATGTCGAATGGTAAGCAAGATCCCCCGTAGAGCCCGCATAGCCAAGCCACGTTGTCTCTTCCGATGGTGTATACGTCTGCCTTCTTGGCAAGAGCCTCACGACGTTGACGTTCTGTTCCAATGATGCGAGACACTTTAATGTGCTTCAAATGGTCCCATTTCTCGACCTCCTGTGTCCAGACTGATTCGGCTACTCTTTTGGGAGCTATGACTAATACTCGTCGGACCTCGACCTCTTTAAACATGAGCTCGTTGATGGCTGTCAAAGTAGACACTGTTTTACCCAATCCCATGTCCAGGAACAGAGCACAGTGCGTGTGGCTTATTATGTGTTCAACAGCTTGTAGCTGGTATTGATGGAGATCATTTTCGGTCATATTCCAATGCTAACATTTTACAACCCATGGTCGTGTCTATTACCTCTACTCGAAAGCCCATTGCTTTCAGTTTCTGGTGCATTAATGTCTGTATTTTTCGGGGCTTTTTACCGAATGCTTTCAGCTCAACGAAAACGACTTCGCCACCGGGGAACAGACAGAGCCGGTCGGGGAGGCCAGCATTGTGAATTGCGGGGAGTTTCAAACACCAGCCACCAGCTCTCTCCACCTCAGTGACGAGTCGTTTCTCAATCGAGTTTTCGCACGTAGTATTTTTGCTTTCCATAAATGGGGAAATTTTTAGTAGTCTTGCATGGCTCCCATTCGGGCATGCTCTTTAACAAGTCATTGATTTCTCGAGTCTTATACCGGTCCATGTCCTCTCTGTTCCGCCCAAGACATTCACACCATATCTCAGCAACACACACGTAGTCTCGGGGGGTGGTCCCTTTGGGGTTTAACTCATCGACCAGGAAGTCTCTTCTCTGGTAGAGATCCATTGAGTCCCAGTTGTCCGGGAGTTGACGTCCCAAGTACGCCTCAATGATGCCTTTCCGTTCATCCGACTCGCTGTGCGAGCTTTGCTCGTTTTTGGCTATTTTCTCGGCTTCGTGGCTCAAGTAGAGTTTTTCCTTGGATTTGTACAGGACAACTGCCTCAGCCCATATCTGGTCTATCTCGTCGTCCAGTTCCATGAACACGTCTTTTTTGGCATTGTTGGGGACCACGTCCACTGGCATGAAGCGTCTGTTGCCAGTGGGGTCTCTCAGGAATTCGCTGTCGTTGGTGGTGCCGAAAAAGACGCATTGCCGGGGGTATATCTCAGAAGTTCTGGCATACGCTGGTCGGAATGAGTCTTCTGACTTAGATATGAAATGCTTCACTGACTCAACCTCCGCTTTGCGGAGACCTGAGAGCTCAGCTATTTCAATAAGCCATGCCCCCTGGATCTGCTCGAGAGCCTCCTTTCCTTGGACTGTCAGGAATGTATCGCTAAACCAGGATTTTCCCAATTTTTTGATGAACGTACTTTTGCCGGATCCTTGAGGTCCTACGAGCATAAGCACAAGGTCGAATTTGACCCCGGGGTTCATAACTCGGGCAACTGCTCCAACCAGCATCTTGCGGATGGCTTCGCGAGAGTAGATATTGTCGTCAGCCCCCATGTAGTCAATCAGGAGTTTGTCTACCCGTTGGATCCCGTCCCATTTGAGGTCATTGAGGTAGTCCAGAATCGGGTGGAAGTGGTTGCGTTCAAATTCCAGAGCCATGGCATCGTCGATCTTTAGCGAGGACGTTATGCCATATACGCAACCCAAATAGTTCCGGACCCCGGAATAGTCTACGTTCTTGACCGGCTCCGGCTTAACAACCCGACGCCATGGGAGATTCCCAAAAACGTACCTCTTACCGTCAAAGTCGTTCTGTCTGAACAGGCTTTTGAGTCTGGGGTCGTTTGCAAATATGAGGTTGAGGTTGGCATCCGACGAGAGGTATGCTCCTCGGGTGTCAACCTCCAGCTCCTTCACCCACTCGACGCTCTCAGCCTCCGGGTCAACCTCCTTTTCGACTACTTCTTCCTGAGTCCGATCATGCTCTGGATCGGCAAACTCGTACTTGGCACTGTTGATGTGGTCGTTGGCAATGGTTGTCTTAGTGTCGGGGTCATTGCGTACGAACTCCTCCATTGCTGACACACTTGGCAACTTCGACGAGGGGTCCTTTACCTTGTCGTCAAGGTGGCCGAATTTGTGTATGCGGACCAGGTCAAACGCATTGCAAAGTTTACCCCCACACGGGTCAGTTCCATGATGGGAATAAGCGAACTTGTCCTCATACACGATCAGACCAGCCGAGGCGCTGCCTTTTGTGTAAGTGTATCGGTCTTCCAATGCTGACGGGACATAGATGTCGGAGAGGAAGGTCTCTATTGCTTCGGGTATGGAGTACGTCCTACAGAACGCTCCTATGAGCCCCCTCTTTATGGTTGGGTCCTCCTGCTTCTTAACGGCTCTGTCGACAGCTTCGAAACGGGACGAAGCTGTGGGCCAAAGTGACGAATCTTTCCAGTCGGCATAGGAGTTGAGGACCTCGTCAGCATCAATCCATGGACCGTCTTGGACCTTAAAATAGTAGTCCATGTCCTTCGGCGTAGAAGGCCAGAACATGAGTCGGTTGGTCTCGAAGGTTGAATTGTCGAAAAGGTCTATCCCGATTATCCCGGCAATTTTTCGGCTTATGGCCACATACTCATCAGCCGTGACCTCTCTGCTCAGTGGCATTATTAGTCGGTACCGAGGAGACGCATCTGAGTGTTTGTGAGTCCCGTGCAGAACAGCTGCATTGTCAAACTGGAGAGTGAAGTCGTCCCAGAGGTCTTTGTGGGCAAAGTCCAAGTCGAGGGTCATCAGTTGTCTGTGGACCACATTGGCCGGACTTCTTTTGCCTCCTCTCAGGTAGCCCCCGACATATCCACCTACGTCCTTTATTTTGAGCTGGTCCTCCTTGCTTGCAGAAACAAATTCCTTGAATGTTTCAGTGGTCTTATTCTCCTCCCCGAGTCGACTGACCAATTCAGACCATTTCAGTTTCTTGTTGCTCCATATTTTTGATCTTGCACTCAGGCCAATTGCAATATCAAGTTCCCCGTCGTATGTCATTAGTCTTTTTTATAAAATTTAGTAACGTATCCGTCTGCTTTGAGAGGCAATCCCATTGGCAAGCAGTTCAGCCAAGGAAGATCCTCCCCCATAACTCTGCACATAGTCTCCAGACAATCCCCGGCTCGGTCTTCGTCTACCTCTGCAATGGCTTCATCATGGACATGCATTACTATTTCGAAGTCTTTCATAATGCTTAGTCTGTACATTGCTTCGGCGAGAAGATCCCGGGAGATTGCCTGGACTATGTTCTCCACCAGTTTGCCCCCGTAAGTCTCTACCTCAGTCCATCCTACTGACTGGACCATGCCGTCATAGACAATGCCAGTCTGCCCGAACCTGTTGGGTCTCACCCGGGGATTTCTGTAGTATAATTTTCTCCCCGCTGGGAGGGCTATTGTCAGATTGGTTCCGTCATGTTCAAATACGAGGCAACTTACCTTTTTAGTCTTTCTGGTCTGGACGCACTCAATGGCCTTTTCGTTCACCTCAGCCCAAAACTCAACGATTTTAGGATTGGCTCGACGCCAAAGAGCTACGATGGAGTACATTTCCTTTTTGGACAGCTTCTTCTCTTTGTCCATCTTCTCCATTGCGTTGACCGACCCCTCATATCCGAGTGCCAATTCTGCCGTCTTGCCCCGCTGTCTGAGGTCCGATCCTTTCGTAACCTGCTCAATGGGGACCCCGAACATGAGTGATGCTGATGCCTCGTAGATCTTGCCATGGGTGTTGAAGACGTCGAGTCGCCATTTCTCCTGGGCTAACCAGGACAGGACCCGGGCCTCAATAGCACTAAAGTCGGCTACTGCAAACATTTTCCCCTCCGGGGCTATGAAGGCTGTTCGGATGAGCTCGGACAAAACATCCGGGATATTGCCGTAACACATTTCGATAAGGTCGTAGTCTCCTTTCTCTACCATGCTTCTGGCGAAGTCCAAGTCCTTCATGTGATTCTGGGGGAGGTTCTGGAGCTGGATCATTCGGCTCGACCAACGTCCTGTTCTGTTGGCCCCGTAAAACTGGAATAACCCGTGAGCTCTCCTGTCTTTGGCAGCGCAGTTGAGCATTGCAATGTACTTCTTAGTTGAAGTCTTGGACAGTGCAAGCCGACCAGCGAGGACCTCCTTGACCAGATCGGGAGCCTCCGGATTGTTTTTCAGATATTCGAGAATTTCGGGCTTTCCCAGTGCAGGGAAGTTGAGCCCGAAATTAGTGCTAAGCCACGTCTTCAACTGGGCCAAGCTGTTCGGGTTATCCAAGCCTGTCAGTTCCTTCATTCGGTCAGTCATCTCCTCCGTGTATACCTCGTCGAAAGAGATGGCGTTCCCGGCCATGTCGAGATCTATCAGGATCCCCCGGTCGTTGATGCTTTGGTCTACGAGGTAGTTCCGGCGTTCGAACTCCGGGAATGGGAATTGGTCCAGCTGTTCCACGATGTCGCGTTCGGCAATCACGTCATATTCGGCATACGTCTTGAACTCGTTCCACTTGCCCGGGTCGTCGTCCGGCATGTTCCGAGTCCTCATCCCGTTGGACTTGGTTGGCTTGCACGGGGAGCAGAAAAACCGGATTAAAGCTTTACCGGTCGACTTCTTCCCGTGCTCCCCGAGGACCAAAGCTTTGGAGAGTTCATCCAAAGCCAAAGGCAGTCCGCAATAGGCCGCTTTGGTCATTGAGCAATACAATTGATCAATCGGGATAGGTAGTCCTATACGCTTAAATACGAGTCTCTCAAATACTGCGTTATGCGCCCATTTCTCGATCCCCGGATCAGTTAAAGCAGAAACGAAGTAATCGGGGAGCTCCTCTCCTTTGGCCAGATCTATCACCTGAACGGGAGAGGTGTCAAAGGCGAAAGACACCATAAGGAGTTGAAAGTCCCCCGATTCTATGTATTTATAGGCGCCCGTGGATTTAATGTCCTCCGGGCTATATGTTTCGGTATCGAAATATAAGCGTCTCGGCATGTTGACTACTGTTAAATTTGTTGCTGGGTGGGGATTCGAACCCCTAATCCCAAGTAAGACCCAGCATACCAACCTACATAAGGTCGTCGTCGTTCCACGGGTTCTGGCCGAAGTCCTCCTCTGCCGAAGATCCCCCGGAGAGACGTTCTCCGTCAGCCAACTTCTGGAGGTTGTTCAACCCGCAAGCAACGCCTTTATTGCCATTCGTGTTGAAGACGTAGAAGTTGATCGACGCCCGGCCGTAGCATCCAGAGTAGAAGTCCTCTCTTTCGATGATGGGGTTGAGGTTGATGTCCACGATGCCAGGACGGCTGTCCGAGTTGGCATTGACGAACATGTGCCCAGCATACTCCGGATTGTCCGGTCTTTCGGTGTCCCCGTCGCGGAGGGGGTTCTTCCACGTCGGGGGAATCTTGCCGCCCAATTTGGCGATGCCTTCTTTGAGAGCCGTGTCGATGGCTTCCTTGACCCGAGCCAGAGTTGCCGAGTCAGTCTTCGAGATGAGAATGGACACCGAGTATTTTGCTCGGTCGGAACCCTCCATTGCCCGGGGTTCCCATACGTTGGCGTAACTGAACCGAACTTTGCCGGTTACTACTTTGGTTGTTGCACTCATAGTTGTGAAGTTTAGTTATTAGAAAAATCGAGTTTTGCTTGTTCTATGCCCATTGCCGGACGTTTGTCAGACTCAGGGACGAGAGTGGGTTTGCCAGGAGCTTTGATGACGAGGTCCCCGACCAGTGAATCGAAGTCCTTTTTGAGGAGCTTCTCGATAGCCGGGATCCCGGCCAGTTTGACAACTTGGAACTGATCCGGGGTGTAGTCGCATGCGGTAAGAACTTCCTGAACTGCACTCTCGTCAGTCCATTTCCGTATTGACCTTCCTTCGACTACCTTATATCCCGGGATCTTCTCGCCCGAGATGGCTTTGGAGAGCAGGTGCTCAGATACAGCATTTACCCATTCTTGGAGCATGGGGGCTTGCTCGAAAATCTGAGCGAGCTCCTCAGTGGTCAGGAGTTCGGGCTCTTTGAACTCGTGTTTGGCCAAGTCAAGATTGTGGTCTGCCATTTTGCGGCACAAAGCTTTGACTCTGCACCACCTGCACCAGTGTCCAACTTGGAGTTCACCGTCTCCGGAGTAAGCGAGAGCTGCTTTGGGTTTCACTACCTCCTCACCCCATTTGTAGAGGTCTTCGGGTGTAATCTCCCATGACGATATTCGCTCCTGCCGGGGCTGGACGATAGTCAACTTTACCATGTTGATGTCGTAGACCATCTCAAATTTGGACAATGCCCCAAGAGCATACAGCATCAGCTGAGCATTGTTCTCAGCGAAAACCGGCACGCCAGTGCCAAACTTGAGGTCTATGATCTCCATGACCCCGTCAGCGATAATGCAAGCGTCTCCAGTGCCGAATCCTTGTTCGACCCAAGCCGAGAAGTCCAGTCGCTCCTCCAGAAGAACGAGTGCGTCTTTGGTTTTCCGTAGAGCTTCCGTATATTGGTCCGTTACGTACTGGCAATAAGCCATTACGGGCTCATCCATGGCCTCAGTGTAGAGGTCACTCTTCTTCAGCTTCCTGAGTTCAGCAGACGTAACGTCAACAGGCGTTATGCGGAACCTCGCTCGGAGGTAACATTCTGCCATCTCGTGAGCCAGAGTACCCTCTTCGGCATACTTGGAAGGCTTACCGGTTTCCCCAACCTTTTCCTCCAGTCTGGCACTGGGGGTGCAGTTGATCCACCGGTCTGCCTTTGATGCCGAAAGCATGGCGTGCTTACGAGATGAGTGATTCGGGGCTCCCATTACGCAAGGTCTTTGAGGAATTCGTAGAACGCGTCGTAGTTTCGGGCATCCAGTCCCGTCACATTCTTCGCTCCCAGTTCAGTGAGCTTTGCCCGGATGGTTTCGCGGTTGTTGTCCACCTTACTTGCAAGGAGAGTCCGGATGTCCTGAATTGAGACAGCGGGGTCAGAACCCAAAGAGGAGTTCGCATCCATCGGCATGGGTTCGGGCTTTTTGGGGACTGGAGCCGGAGCCGGAGCTGGCTTCTTCACGTCCTGTGCAGGGACTGATTCCTTGACGCCAGTCGTCTTAACTGTCACGGGATTTGCTCCGATAACCTGACAGATCTTGCGGACCATTTCGAGATCCTGAGTTTCTTCGAGGTTTGCCTCGAACTTAATTTCTACTTTCATTGGCTTGATGATTTTTGATTATGGTGTTCAGAAGTTCAATGTACTTGCTGAGGGGTATAGCCGGGTCATGGAGAACAGTTTCATGAAACAGGGACCCGAGGTGAAACACCTTCGTCTCTCCTGTTTTGACCGATAACTCGGCTCTGTAGTTCCCGTTTGTCAGAATACATGTCTCTCCTCTAAACTCGGAGTTCCATGCTCCTCTGTAGAGATCGTCGACAGATACACGGAGCCAAGCTGCTAAACGTGAGACTTGCTCCGAATTCAACAAGGCTTTTCCGTTCAGAACCCGTTTGAGAGCTGCTCGGGGGAACCGGTTATTGGGGAACAGAATTTCTGCCACTTCTTGAAGCCTGAGCCCTCTCCATTCAATTAATTCTCTGAGATTGATAGTCATTGTGTTGTCCATGTTGTTCATCCTAAATATAATCAATTTTCCCCAGATGTTGAAATTTTCTCGATCTTTTTAATGAAAAATGTTTGCTTGGTGAGGAGGTAGACCACCTGAGCAATAAATATGCTCCTCCTGCTGGGGTTGACCCGGGCATACACTTCTCGTAGAGGCTCAATGGCTTTCTCAAGCTTGAGGTCCTCTTCTTTCCTCTTCAACTCCTTGAGGGCCTTATAGACCCGGGTCCTTTCCTGCCATTCCCGAACTTCGGCTTTGTCGTTCCACCAACCAGACACGGGGACAAATTTTGAGCTGAGCACATAGGCAGATTTTCCGTCCTCTGAAAACGGCTGTTGAGTGATGGCTCCCGGGGTACAGTTGGGGTTGATCTTCTTCTCGAACGAGATGGGCTCCATGTATGTAGGTCCCTCCCCGGGAAGCTTGTCCATTTTCATGTAGTGGAATCCGAACTCGTCCTCATACTTGAATACTACGTATTTTTCAATCTTTTTCATAGTTGTGTAGGTTTGTATCACAAATACAATACTTCTGCGGTAAAATCAGCATTTTTTTCCGTATGTTTTGAGAAGTCTCATCATGCCAATTTCGAGAGGGTTTGGTGAAGCTGGTTCTGACTGTCTTTGGTCTTCCGCCAATTTCTCCCATATTGAGCCAGCTTTAAATCCGATGAATGCCAGGAGCTTCTCCTTTCTTGTGAGAGGTTTGTCGGTTTTAATGCCAAACCGGTCAAGAACAGACTGAATCCCTTCATTGACAAAATCCGACTGATTGGTAACTGGTTTTCTGTGAATAACTCCGAGGAGAACCTCTCCCACATTGCTGGGGTCTTTCAGCTCCTTGGATACGATTCCGTTATAATAGTTGTCCGATTTGGGGTCCGGATCTGCCGGGAGATCCCAGTTGAATTTTTCTTCCATGTTTTACTATTCGTTAATTCCATGCTTACCGTAGACGTATGCTTCGCCAGTCGTGAAGCCCATGCAGACGAGAAGAGCCTCTCGTTTGGTTAAGGTGTTGTCCATGCCGGACAATTCGTTTGCTAACTTAACCATCTCCAACAAGACTGAAGAAACACGACTAACTGTCTCCTTGTCAAGTCTGCCCACTCTCTTCTGCATCCTGTCTACGATCTCTACTGCTTTGTCGGCGTCCATCTCCGGTCCGATGAGACTGGAGAAGTAGTCATCCCTGATAGCCGGCTGTGCCGGCTCATTCCATGCGATTTTTTTCATTGTATTTTGTTTGTTGAAAACCTTTTCGTTGGATGAGGTCCTGGAGCTCCTCTTCTGTGTAGCAGGTGGAGATGATCCCGAAAGCACCCGAAGGAAGCTGAGTAACCATAAGTCTTAGACCATTGCTGTCGATGTAACTTGCCATTGTCTTATCCTTTTGTCTGGATCACAAACATAAGAAAAGTTTTTTGAAGTGAAAAATTTTCTGATTGAAAAATGAGAAAAAAGTTGGGGTCCCGGGAATTAAAACTGTTTGAACCCGTAGTGGTTGAGTTTATGCTCCAGGAGCCCACGTCCAACCCGGTTTCTATCATATTTACGAACGGGATTCGGCTGGTGATGAAGACCTCCATCTCGGATCCCCCGGGGATCCTGTACCTATTAATAAGTACGTGCTCCTCCGTGAGGGGGTCAAACCTGCCCATTTCCGGGTCATCCCGTTTTTCAGTAGGATGGTCCTGAGTTCCGTCATGGTGTAGCAGAAGGTGTGGACTCCGTTGTTGAATGCCCCGGAGGCAAATTTGTTGATCTTGAGTTCGAGTCCCTGTTTGTTGGTGTAAGTGATGGTTTTCATGTTGTAGTTTGTATCACAAATACAACACTTCTGCGATAAAATGCTGGAAAAATAGCAGAGAAACAATAAAATTTCTTATTGTTCCTCACCTAAGTGATTGATATTCAATTGATTA
>OLQJ01000741.1_pt1 | contig 15140 bp, 19 predicted proteins | sample 1673231 | NCBI WGS metagenome assembly OLQJ01 (sample SAMEA3136769, study PRJEB25190) | human gut metagenome | biome: human gut; feature: human-associated habitat; material: faeces | place: Austria | collected 2013
GTTGTCCCCTAAAGTAGACCCCCAAAGTTGGGACCCCTAAATTATTTGAATAGCCATTAAGTTTCCATTTTGGAAACTTTTTTATTTAATTTCTATATATTTTCTATAATACCTTTGTAATTAAAAGTAAAGGAGAAACAACAAATGGGATTTAGAAAAGATTTTTTATGGGGTGGTGCGACAGCCGCCAATCAATGTGAAGGTGGAGCAAATGAAGGAAACAGAGGTGTTGCTAATGTAGATCTTATGCCTTTAGGTGAAGATCGTTATTTAGTTGGTACTGGTAAAATGAAAATGTATGATTTTGATGATCAACATTTTTATCCAGCTTTAACTGCTGTTGATTTTTATCATCATTATAAAGAAGATATTGCTTTATTTGGTGAAATGGGATTTAAAACTTTTCGTTTATCTATTGCTTGGACACGTATTTTCCCAAATGGTAATGAAGAAAAACCAAATGAAGCAGGATTAAAATATTATGAAGATATTTTTAAAGAATGCCATAAATATGGTATTGAACCTCTTGTTACTATTAATCATTTTGATTGTCCAATATATTTAATTAAAAAAATCGGTGGTTGGCGAAGTAGAGAAATGATTGATTATTTCTACAAGCTTTGTAAAACTTTATTTATTAGATACAAAGGATTAGTTAAATATTGGTTGACTTTTAATGAAATCAATATGATTTTACATTTTCCTTTTGTCGCTGCTGGTCTTTGTTTTGAAGAAGGTGAAAATGAAACACAAGCTATGATTACAGCTGTTCATCATCAACTTCTAGCAAGTGCCATGGCCACAAAACTTGCTCATGAAATAGATTCAAATAATCAAATTGGTTGTATGCTAGCTGCTGGTTCTTATTATCCTGAAACATGTAAACCAGAAGATTATTGGAAAGCAATTTGTGACAATCGAGAAGTCTATATGTTTGCAGATGTTCAAGCAAGAGGTTATTATCATAATTATGCATTAAAATGGCTTGAAGAAAGAAATGCATCTATTCCTTTTGTAAAAGGAGATAAAGAACTATTAAAAGAAAATACCGTGGATTTTGTAAGTTTCTCATATTATTCATCAAGAGTAAGTAGTAGTGATTTATCTAAAGGAAAACAATCAGAAAGTAATATTTTTTCTTCTGCTAAAAATCCTTATTTAAAAGAAAGTGATTGGGGTTGGGCTATTGATCCTCTAGGATTTAGAAGTACTCTTAACGAACTCTATGATCGTTATCAAAAACCATTATTTGTTGTAGAAAATGGTTTAGGAGCGAAAGATATTATTGAACAAGATGGTTCTATTCATGATGATTACCGTATTGATTATTTAAGACAACATATTCATAACATGAAAGATGCTGTTGAAAAAGATGGTGTTGATTTGCTAGGTTATACAACTTGGGGATGTATTGATTTAGTTTCTAATGGTACAGGTGAAGTTAAAAAAAGATATGGATTTATTTATGTAGATCGAGATAATTTAGGAAATGGAACTTATCAAAGAATTAAAAAGGATTCATTTTATTGGTATAAAAAAGTCATTGAAACAAATGGAGAAGATTTGTATTAAAAAAACAGCTAATGCTGTTTTTTTAAATATCTTTCTAAAAATGAATGAGCAAGAGAGCCTTGTTTGATTTGTTTTCTTGCTTCTTCAATTGAATACCAATGAGCTTCATCAACTTCATTTGTAAGCTTAAAATCTTCACTGTCAACAACAACTGCATAATTATGCATTAAGGTATTAGATGGTTGATAGTATTCATTATCATTATATGTATAATCAACTACATTTAAATTCACTTCTTCTTTAATTTCTCTAACCAATGTTTCTTTAGCATTTTCACCTTTAGTAATATATCCTGCTACTAAAACATTAAAATTTTTGCCATATTGTTTAATAAGCAAAATCTTATCTTTTGTAGGATTAAAGATAATTGTTGAAATTGCACTATTGAACATTGGAAAACGAAATTGTTTACAAGTGGGACAATAAGGTACAAGTCCATCTATCCCACATTCTTTTTCTATTAACTGAGTTCCACATTCACTACAATATTTCATTATTTATCACCTACGCCATTATAACGTAAACAAATAATAACTAACAATATTAAATTTATAAGATGAAAACATAAAGCGATAATAAAAACAATTTGATAACTTTGTATAAAATCATATAAATAACCAATTAATGTTAATGAACTGGCACTCCCTACACTTGTAAGAAAACCAATAACAGAATAAGTTCTTGCATAGTTTTCATTTCCAAAGAAATAACGTGTTAACATCGAAATCCCTACAGCACCCACAGAATAAATAGAACCAAACATCAATGAACCGATATAAAGTAAAAGTGTCTCTTGGTGAATCACTCCCAAAAATAATAGAACTAAAGAAAGACAATTTGTTAGAATCATCATGATTACTGCTTTTATAGGACTTAATAAAGGTGAAAAGATAGCCCCTGAAAGTCCACTAAAACTTAATGCTAAACTCGTCGCTAAGCCATGTTTTTTATCAAACCAATTTGTAATAACAACTGTAATAGGAACCATTCCATAAATACCTACACCGATTCCTCTTAAAATACCTAAAATATAAAATAAATAAACAGATGTACTATAAGACATCAACCAAGTTGCACCACTTGATAAAATAACACCTATTAGTAAGACCTTTTTATAGGAATATTTTTTAATCACTTTTGACATCTTTAATGAAGTTAATGCTGTCGCTAAAGTTGAAAGTGTGGCATGCATCGCAAAAGTTCCTTTTAACACTTTTAAACTTTTAGCTACAGGTGTATAAAAAACACCTATCGCATTGGTACATAAACCAATAGAACTGGCTGCTAAACAACACATAAAAAAAACAATCATCCAATGTTTATAACTTTTATTGATCATAATTTTCACCTCAATAAAAACATATAACTTTATAATCTCTAACGCATTAGATTTCCTAAATTAAGAAAAGGAGGATCAAATCCTCCTTGCATATTCTTGAGCTATTAAACTTGCAATAAATTGTAATTGATAAGGGTGACTGTTTTGATCTTGTTTAGAATCAAAGGTAATCACATGATCAATAAAATCTGGATAACTTTCTTGTTTACTTGAAATCAACCAAATTTGTGGTTTCTTTAATTTATTCTTTAAAGTTCTTATATCAGGATAATCAAAATAACATCCTGTATAAGAAAAGATAATCAATAAATCATCTTCATTGGTTGATGAAATATATTGTAATTGTTGCTTATAGGAAATATGTGAATAAGTTTGTTTTCCTAACATCAATAAATCACTTTGTAAATTAAAAGCAACTGCTCCTGCTTTTAATAAACCAAAGATACCTACTTGTTGATATTTTTGGATTTCTTTGCATAATGCATTTATTTGTTGCATATCTATTGATTTTTCTACCATTGTAATACTTTCTTTAACTTTTAAACTATATTCTTCTAAACGATTTTTAGCCTTAGAAGATGAAGAATATTGTTCAAAATTCATCTTTATTGAAATCAATAACTCTCTCAATTCATTAAAATCATTTAATCCTATTTCCTTACAAAACCTTGAAATAGAACTCATCGCTACAGAACATTCCTTTGCCATCTCTTGAATACCAATATCCTTAATATCATCTAAATGATTTAATAAATACGTTGCAATTTGACTATTCGTTGAATCTTTCTTTTCACTTGCTAAAGTACTTAAAAAAACAATCGGTAACTTTCCATAAAGCATACAATCACTCTCTTTCTATCTTCCTCCAGCAAAATTATACATTAGTCTTTCTTTCATTTCAGTAACATCCTTACCAAAGACTTCTAAAATTTTAAAAGCAAAAGGATAAGGTGTTGCTGGTCCTTGACTCGTTACAATATTTTGATCAAAAACAGCGACTTCATTTACAAAATCTCCACTTACAAGTTTATCTTGATAACCTGTATATCCTGTTACTTTTTTACCTTTAATGACATTGGCTTTTTCTAACACAACTGTTCCTGAACACATCGCTGCTATATATTGATGATGCTCATTAAAATATTGAACAAGTGAAATCACATCTTGATTTTCTAATAAATTTTGACCACCAGGTCTTCCTCCAGGTAAAACAAGCATATCATAATTTTTAATTTCACCATTAAAAAGCTTATCTGCTTTAACATACATATCATGCATTCCTCTTACAAATTCTTCATTAAAACTAAACGTATGACATTCTAATCCCCCTCGACGAAGTAAATCCACAATTGTTAATGTTTCTCCTTCTTCATATCCTTCAGCCATTAATACTGCAACACGTCCCATTTTATTCATCCTCCTTGACATCAAATGCATTAAAATAAACCATTCTCTTTTTAACTGCTAAATCATCTCCACCTAATAATTCTACAAGTTTATAAGCAAATCCATAAGCTGTTGCTGGTCCTCTACTTGTAACAATATTGCTATCAATGACCACTTTGTCATTTAAATAAGTTCCTTGTTTTATCTTTTGATCATAGCCTTGATAAGCTGTAAATTTTTTATCAACTAATAAATTTGCTTTTTCTAAAACAATAGGTGCTGCACACATAGCACAAACATATTTACCTTTTTCATTCATTTGTTGTAAATATGAAATAAGTGTTGGGTTATTTTTCATCGCTTCTGCTCCACCATAACCCCCTGGTAAAATAACCATGTCATAATCAAGAAGTGTCTCATTTAAGATGTGATCACATCTTACAATGATTTCATGTCCTCCTTTAACCTCTTGTTCAAAACCTACTAAATCACATTGAAGATGTGCTCTTTTTATAATATCTGCAATTGTTAGAGCTTCACCTTCTTCAAAACCTGATGCTATTATAATTGCTGCTTTTTTCATCATTATTCCTCCATTTCATCTTTACAATAATCTTTACAATGAAATGAAACAATGGATTTCCTAAATTAAGAAAAAAGCCTAAGAATTTCTTCTTAAGCTTTAAGATATTCAATAACATCTTTAGCATCTTTGGTTTCTAATAAAACTTGCATGGCTTGTTTATTATCCATAACTGCATAAAAATCTTTTAAAGTATTTTTAAGTTCTTTCATATTCATAGCAATCATAAAAATAATCTGTACTTGATGTTGATTCCATAAAATAGTTTTTTAAGGTTGCTATAACGATTTTAGATTTTATAATTTCTTTTTCACTACCATGAGGAATAGCAATATTATTACCTAAATCAGTTGCCATGATTTTTTCTCGACGAAATACACTTTCTTTATAGTTTTCACTAACACAGTGATGTTTATGTAATTCATCACATAAACCACCATCCAAGCTGTAATAGCTGTAATAGCTGTAAAAACAATAGCTTCAAATTTTGTTTTGGGCATTTTTAATTCTTTTTTCATAAATTTCCTCCTAAAAAAATAAATGCCACCTCGCCTTTTGACAGTAGCAAGGTGACATTTAGTGTCTAGGTGTATTTTAGAGATATTTTATTTTAAAGATAAGAAAAAATATTTTTCTTGTGCATCTATCACAAAAAAACAAACAAGCATTATTTATGCTCTATGCACAACTGTGCCTTTTTTAATTGTTTCTTCAAAGAGATGATCTTTATTACTTTATAAACCAAAATTCCTAAAATAATCAAGCATAAACAACTTAATTGATTATATCCACCCAAATAATACTCATCAGTATTTCTAACAGGATAAATATCAATTTCTATACAAATCCAAATAAGTGCTAATACTCCTCCTGATAAATAATGCCAAAATAATTTATTTTCTATTTTCTCTTTCGTCATCATCTTTCTCCTTTATTTTAAATCTTCCAATTTATGAATTATTTCTTGGGAAATAATTTGTTAAAAAGGAATTATATTATTATTCTGATTCATTTTTACAAACTAAAATAACATAATAAATAATAAAAAACTTATTATCAAAATAATTATTTTTTCTATTTTATACTCTTCTATCAATGGATTATGTGAAAATTAATTTTTTTAATTATTTTGTTTAATTTATTCAATAAAATAGTTTATAATAACCATGTTGGAAGTGTAATGTTTGTATAGAGATTGAGCATCCTTGATGGATGCTCATCTTTTTTATACCATTTTAATAACCATGATCTACATGTTTCCATTCACCCTGTTTATTTCTTACAAGTAACCAAATCCAATCTTTATAAGTACTATTAGGATTTAAAGAACCATCTCCACCACTTCCATCAACATCAAATGTTGATGTTAAAACAATAGCTTCATCTGCACCATATTGTTGTAGTATTTCTTTAAAATAATTTTCATTATCTCCCGCATAATAAATTTCTTTTAATGTACAGCCTTTAAAATTTTCATTAAAATAATCAATAACTGTATTAATTGCTGAAGTGATATCATCATAGCTATAAATATTTGAAGTGACTTCTTTTTCTACAATATCATTTTCTTCTCTTTTTTCTATACGAACAAGCATATTGATATCTGTTTGAATAACATATTGATAAGAATCATCAATATATGCTTTATAGTTTCCTCCACTATAATGACTAGGAAGGATGACTTCTGTAAGAGGAAGTTGTTGATTCATCAAAATATCTTGTGCATGTTTAATAATTTCTATTGGGTCTTTTTCAAGAGTTGATGTAATACTATCTGTAAAACCATATTCTTTTGAAACATATTGAATGATTTTGTTATTTTTATCATAACTAACATCAAGTCTTAAAGTTGGTTCATCTTTATCATTACTGAAATTAAAATAATTTTCTTTTTTATCTTCGTAAACATAACCATTTTTCATCAATTCATCTATAACTTCTTGAGGAAGGAGTTCTTTTAATTCTTTGATTGTTTCTGATTCACTTAAAGTACTAAAACGTAAGTATTTATGTTTTGATTGCTTTAATTCAGTATTAATTTCTGTACGTTTTGCTTTTCTTTTTTGAACAAACATTTGTCCTTTTTGATTAAAAGAAAGTTCTATTTCAAAAAGTTTACTTGCTTTTGATTTATAGTTCACTTCAATTCTAAAATTATCAGAAATATCTTTTATCTTAGAGTTAAAAAAATAATCTTCTGGTTTCCAAATAACTTTTAAGCCTTTTTTTGTATGATAATATTTTTTATAAAGATCATAAGAAATCGTAGTATCACTTTGATAGACTTTTCCACCTAGATGAATCTCCAAAGGATTTCCTCCTTGAACAATACGAATTGATTCAATTTCATCACTTTGTACATCTACTGTAAAATAACTTGTTGTAAGATACCCATCTAAATAATATTTTCCATCATAATTTTTTAAATCTAATTGCGATTGTTTAAAATCTGTTTTTTTAGAAAAATACTTTTCTTCATATTTCTTTTTCAATTGCACTTTATCCATTATATCGACCTGATCATGAATTAAATAATAATCCATCGGTGTTGCTTGAGTAGTAATAGAATTATAGGTTTGATTATAAGCAAGAATTTCAAATGTATCTTTTGTTTCTTTGTTTTGAATACCTAATACAAATAAAAGAACTACACAAGAAATAATCAAAATAGGTTTATAGTAATGATGTTTTTTTATAGGAATTTGTTGAAGAAGATTTTCATCAACTTGAATTTCATCATAATAATTTTTAAATGATTTATTTTTCATCAGCCTCTATCTCCTTTCTTAATTGATTTCTTGCTCGGTTTAATAAAACACGAACATTATTTTCTTTGATATGTAATAATTCTGCCATTTCTTTTGTTGAATATCCTTCATAATAAAATAAATAAAGAACTACATTATACTTTTTAGAAAGCTTATTTAAATAAGGGGTCAAATCAATTTCTTGCTTTTCAAAAATATAAGTTTGTTCATCGATTTCATCTATTTTATTATGCCAAAAAGACTTCAAAGATGTTTTACTACAATTAAGTGTTACCCTTATAAACCAAGCTTTTTCATGTTCTAAAGATTCAAAAACTGGTTTTCTTTTCATATAACGATACATCACATTTTGGAAGATATCATCTGCTTGATCTTTTTGATGACATTGACTAAAAGCTAAACGATAAACCAGTTCTTTTTCTCGTTGAATCACTTCTTCCATACAAAAACCTCCTTTCATTAGTAATACTTTTTAAAGGTCAAATATGTTACAAAAATTATAACATTTTCATAAAAAAATACCTTGGTATTACCAAGGTAAATGATCTATATTAAGTTTTTCATAATTTATATTTTGACTTTGATAATAATGAACTTGATGATTCTCATCATCAAGGATTTTAATGATATTATTTTTAAGTATGACAATCGTTACTTTTATATCACCTTTTTGACTCATAATATAAAATTCATATTGTTTTTCTTGATTATCTTGATTAATATAAGAAATTGTAGGATTATTTGAAAATTCTGTTTTAATTGTTTTAATCTTTTTAAAATCATTAATATTTAAATAATCACAAAATTGAATAACTTTCTTTTGTGTCAAACCACCCGAATACATAACCACTAACGAAGCAGGTTCACGATAAGCTAAAGCCAATTGGTCACCTACATAATAATCACTGCATAATCTTTGAATGATATTATTATAATTATTTTCATATTTTTGTTGTTTTTGAACTTTATACATACCAATTAGTGTAATTGCAAAAATAAAACAAACAATACTGATGATAAAAATATCTTTTCTTTTTTTCTTTCTTTTTTGAATAATATATTCATTGCTTTGAAGGAGTTCTTCATAGTCTAATTTTAAAATAGATGTTATTTTAGCAAGTAAGGTAATATCAGGATAACCTCTTCCTGTTTCCCATTTACTAATTGTTTTGTTGCTGACATTTAGTAAATCAGCAAGTTGACTTTGAGTGTACCCTTTTTTAAGTCTTGCATTTTTTATTGTTCTAGCAAATCTATCATTATCCATAATACCACCTCCTACTTCAACTATACATGAACCTCATTGAAATAGAAAGAAAATGACTATCTACCAATTGTAGACATGTTTAGAAATGTTTCCAATTTGGAAACATTTTTAATTTTATAGATAAATGCTTCTATAATGCATGGTGAGGTGATTAAAATGAAAAAAAGAAGAATAAATAGTGAGATATTGTATTTAATTGCAATATTAGTTTTATCATTTTCAATAGACTTACTGACTATTGCAAACATGGGGTTATCTGCTATAAATGGACCCGCTTATATTTTAAGTGAAAAAGTTTATTCACTTACTTATGGTCAGGCAGAATATATTGTTGAAGGAATTATTTTTATCATTTTTTGTATTTTAATGAAGAAATTTAAAATGGCATATTTGAGTTCTTTTATCACAGGTGTTTTATATGCAACAATGGCAGATATTTGGAAAATAATTATTCCTTTCTTTCAAAGACAAAATGAAATATGTTTTCAATTACGTATTGTTTATTTTTTTATAGGTTTTATACTTTCAGCAATGGCTGTCGCTATGTTTTATAAATCTTATTTATATCCTCAAATCTATGATTTTTTTGTTCAAGAAATATCAAAAAAATATCGTATTACTTTAAAAATATTTAAAACTTGCTTTGATTGTACATTCCTTATTTTATCTTTTATCATGTCTTTATTCTTATTTCATGGAATTGTTGGTATTGGTATAGGAACTATTATTGTTGCTTTGTTTAATGGAACATTCATCAGTTTTTTCAAGAATTTTCTTGATAAACATTTTATATGTATTCCAAAATTCACCAAACTTGAAAAATATTTAAAGCTATAAAAAAGGCTATAATGAAAACCTAAAAGCTAGGTTTCTTTATAGTCTTTTTATTCAGTAATCATCCCTTTATAGTTCATACCATATAGTTTAGCAAAACGACTCATTGTATATTCACCAGCAGCTAATTGTTCCTTTGTAGGTGCATATCCTTGGAAAACAAAATACATATCTTTCCCTTGTAATAAACTTTCATCTGCATAACCATAAAAACGATCTAAAACATTACGAATAGCTCCTGACATACTATGCCAATAAAGTGGTGAACCAATAACAATTGTATCTGCTTGTTTCATTTGTTCAATAACTTCATCTAATTGATCATCTTCAAAGTTTTGACCATAACTGTAGATTTTATAATCAACTAGATTTAATGTTTTAAATTCTTGATCTTTTAAGAATTTTTTAGTAAGTCTTACAGTATTTCCATTTTTATTAGGACTTCCATTAATAAATAAAATACTCATTTTTATATCTCCCTATAACTTATATATAATTGTGTTTCATTTCTAATAATTTTATAGTGTTTAATAATATTAATTAATAAATTAATTTGATATTCTTCGATATCACCTATCAAATAAAGTTGTTCATTTGATAATAAGGGTTCAAAAGAATAATCATTAAGTTGTAATAGATTTATGATTTCATCTTTTTGTTTGCTTAGACAAACAATAATTGCTTTTTGCATTTTTTCACCAACTTTATTTATAAAATATATCTAATTTCTCAATTGCTTCTTTTACAACACTTTCTTTGTAATACGTTTGTATATGGGTTGCATCTTTAAGATAATAAAGTTCTTTTTCTTTTGTCGTAATCGCTAGTTCAAAAGCTTGTTCACTCATATAATTTGTATCAGCATGATCTCCAACCATCATTAATAAGGGTTGATCAAGAAGATACATAAATTGAACTGGATCATAAACCATCAAATCCATCAAGTTTCTTTGTAAAAAACATGAATGACTATTAGGATGAAAATGTGTTTCTACATAATATTCATAACCTTCTCGATACATTTCAATTGGTAATTGATGCCCTACTTCTGGTTTCATCTCTGTCATATTCGCATTATAAATCAAAGTACCTTCATTTAATTCTTTTTCTCGAATAGAAGCAACCTCATGAAGTCTTTTTAACACGGTATCAACTTGGCTGTTTTGAAAGCCTTCACGTCTAACCGCTCCCGTATTAAACATAGAGACAGTAGCTATTTTCTTTAAACGTTTATCCATTTGTCCACATGTAAGCAGATAGCCTCCACCACCGCAAATACCTAAACCATAGATACGTTGTGAATCAACGCCAGGAAATGAGAAGATAGCATCAATCATCCCTCTAATATCTTCTATGCGATAATAAGGAATATCTTGTTGTCTTGGCATTCCTTCACTTTCACCAAAAAACATGCAATCAGAGACAATTGTAATATATCCTTTTTCAGCAAGTCTTTGTCCATAAAGTCCAGCTGCTTGCTCTTTAACTGCTCCATTAGGAACAGCGATAACAATAGCAGGATATCGTTTATCTTTACTATAGTTTTTTGGTGTATAGATATTAGAAGCAATTTTTATGCCATTTAATTGATAAGTAATTGGATGTATTTGAACTTCATTTTCTTTATTTTCAGTTATTGCATTTTCATAAACCAATCCAAAAGGATTAGAAGAAAAGGGAAAAGCTTCCCTTTTATCTAATTGAATCATTAATGACCTCCAAATACTTTAAATTCCATTGTATTTAATTTATCATCAATTGTTTTAACTTCTTCTTGACTTAATTCAACATTACCTGCTTCAAAGTTAGATTGAAGTCTATCAAGTTTTCTTGATCCTGGAATTGGAATAATGAAATCATATTTATTAATCATCCAAGCAAGTGACATTTGTGCATTTGTAGCATGATGTTTTTCACCAATTTGAGAAACAACTTCTAATAATTCATTTGTCTTTTTAATTCCTTCTTCACTGTATTGAGGCATATCAGGTCTAAAGTCTTGTTCACCACTACCGAAAGCTTTTTTAGATTGATAAGCTCCTGTAAGTGCCCCATTAGCAAGAGGAGAGAAAGCAACATAAGTGATTCCTAATTCTTTACATACAGGCATTAAATTTTCATGCCATCTAGCCATCATTGAATATCTGTTTTCAATAACAGTTACAGGACATACAGCATGAGCACGTCTTAAGTATTCTTCATTTGTTTCAGAAATACCCCATGCTTTAATTTTTCCTTCTTCAATTAATTCTTTCATCACACCAGCAACAACTTCTGGTTCTACTTTAGGATCAATACGATGTTGATAATAAACGTCAACATAATCTGTTTGTAATTTCTTTAATGATCCTTCTAAGGATTTTCTAATTGTTTCTGGTGAACTATCAAATTCAAGGTGATCACCCATATGTTTAACACCAAATTTAGTACATAAGATAATATCTTTTCTAAATGGTTTAACAGCTTCACCAACAACTTCTTCGTTATAAGCTGTACTTCCATCAGGATTAACTCCTGTATAACATTCAGCTGTATCATAGAAATCATATCCCATGTCATGTGCTTTTCTTAAAATTTCTACTGCTTCTTCTTTAGGCATTGGAAGTCCACTGGCATGAGTTAATCCCATACATCCTAGTCCAATCTCATTAACATACATATCTGTTTTTCCAAGTCTTACTCTTTTCATCTTTCTACTTTCCTTCCTCATAATCACATGAAGCTGATACTTCAGCCCATTTATCTAATTCTGCAATTTTTGCTTCTAAAGTTGATTTAACTGCTGTTACGGCTGCTTTACCTAAAGTTAAAATTTCTGGTAAATCATCATTATGCACAACATCTACAATGACTTTACCAGCTTTATCTGGATCACCTGCTTGTTGATGTTTGTTTTCAAAGTTACCTGGTCTTGATTTACCTACGACTGCTTCATAATCACCAATTTGAGCTTTTGTTCCTTGTAAAGATTCACCATCATAGAATCTTGTTCTAAAAGCTCCTGGTTGAACAACCATTGCTTTAATTCCTAATGGAGCAAGTTCTTTCATTAAACCATTTGTAAGTAATTCTAAGGCTGCTTTACTTGAAGCATAATATCCTGAACCTACAGCGGATCTTGTGGCTGCAATCGAAGTCACATTTAAAATATAGCCTGATTTTTGTTCTCTCATTTTAGGAAGAACGGCTTTAATTAATTCAATTGGTCCAAACAAATTAGTTTGATATAAAGTTTGAACTGCTTCGATTTCTCCTTCTTCTACAGCACTACGATAACCATATCCTGCATTATTAACAAGAACATCAATTGTTCCAAATTTATCGTATGCTTCTTTTACAGCGTTTTTAATACTATCTTGACTACATACATCTAAAGAAACAGCTAAAGCCGTTTCTGGATAAGCTTCTACAATATCCATCACTTTATCTTTATTTCTTGCTGTAACAATTGCTTGATCCCCACTTTCTAAAACAGCTTTCGCAATTCCTTTTCCAATACCACTTGAACATCCTGTAATTAACCATGTTTTCATTTTTTAGTTTCTCCTTTTTACATACATATTTTATTTTTTTATTACTTAAAAGTACAATACCAATAAAGAAATGTGCTATAATTTAAACGCATAGTAGGAGGCCATTATATGATAGAACTTAATCAACTTGAACAACTTATTTATATTGCTGAAAATAAAACAATTTCTAAAGCTGCCAAAGAATTATTAATTTCACAACCAGCCCTTTCACGCTCTATGCAAAGATTAGAAAGTGATTTAGGAGTAGAACTCTTTGATCATTATAAAAATAAAATTGTTCTTAATAAAAATGGTGAATTAGCTGTTAAGCATGCTCAAAAAATCATTAAAAGTATTCAAACAATGATAAATGATGTACAAGATTATGATCAATCATTTCATCGTATTTCTATTGCAACTTGTTCTCCTGCACCTATGTGGGATATTGAACCTTTAATTAAAGAACTTTATCCTCAAATAACAATTCAAACAGCTGTCATTAATCAAAAAGATTTAATTACAAAATTAAAAGAAAAAGAGTATCAACTAATTATTACACCTGAACAAGTTGATGACTCTCAATATGTTTGTATTCCTTATGTAGAAGAAGACTTATTATTATCATTGCCTTTAAATCATCCTCTTACAAAGAAAAAAACTATTAAGTTTCATGATTTAGATGGACAAACCATGTTACTTTATTCAAATATTGGTTTTTGGCATGATTTACATATGCAAAAAACACCAAAAACAAAATATTTATTACAAGAAGAACGTTTTACTTTTAATGAAATCGTGAAAGCTTCTACTCTTCCTTCTTATACTTCTAATCTTTCTATTAAAAGAGAAGGAAAGATGTCTGATCGTATTATTTTGCCAATTGATGAAGAAGAAGCCCATGTCACTTATTATGTTGTGATGCTTAAAGAAAATAAGAAAAAATATAAAGAACTTATTGATAAAATAGATCAATATTATGATTATTAAAAACCCGTAAGTCTTATGACCCACGGGTTATTTTTTAATCTAAATCAGTTCCATTAGATTCTATTATTTTTTTATACCAATAGAACAAATCTTTTCTTCTTCTTGATAAATCTCCAGTACCATCATCGTATTTATCAACATGAACAAAACCATAGCGTTTTTCTGTTTTTCCTGTAGAAGCTGAAACTAAATCAACACATCCCCACATAGTATATCCCATTAAGTCAACACCATCTTCATTAACAGCTGCATCCATAGCTTTAATATGATCTCTTAAATAATTGATTCTATAAGTATCATGAATTGATCCGTCTTCTTCAATTGTATCAAATGCACCTAAACCGTTTTCTACAACAAATAATGGCATTTGATAACGATCATATAATCTATCTAAAGCATTTCTAAGTCCTGTTGGATCAATTTTCCATCCCCAGTCAGATGCACTTAAATATCAAGCGATAAGTTTCCACCACCTGCTCCTTCATAATCTTCTGGATTAGAAGCTACAACTTGTGACATATAGTAAGAGAATGATAAGAATTCAACCGTACCTTCTTTAATAATTTCTAAATCTCCATCTTCAATTGGAAGCGTAATTCTGGATTATCAACGCTTTTTACGATAAAAAAGTGCTGTGATCACAAGGCTTTTTGCAAGTAAAAATGAAAAGAATATATATAGGTAGCCTACGAAACTGGATGCTGGTTACAGAAGCAAGTCGACAGGCAGTGTATTAAAATTAGGTGGATGTAATTGAAGAAAAAATATGATATCCTGTGAGTAACAAATCGGAATTTATAAAGGAGAATATTGATGAAACTATTTTTATGTTCGCATTTTTCAAGTGTAGGAAGTCTGATAAAGGAAGAAATTGAAAATAAGAAAGTCGCAT
>OLQJ01000746.1_pt1 | contig 14931 bp, 14 predicted proteins | sample 1673231 | NCBI WGS metagenome assembly OLQJ01 (sample SAMEA3136769, study PRJEB25190) | human gut metagenome | biome: human gut; feature: human-associated habitat; material: faeces | place: Austria | collected 2013
GACTTTTAATCAAGTTGTCCGGGGTTCGAATCCCCGATGCCTCACTACTTTTTAAGAGCACTGTCAAAATGACAGTGCTTTTTTCGTATCAAAAATACATCACGGCTATCCTACACATTGTATGAAAAGAAGCGTGAAAACTCCACGCTATAGAGTATGTAGATTGTAAAAAGTATCTGCTACAATAAAGACAGTTAGAAAACTACAGCATGTTTCGGGGGATTCATGGACTGTACGTTTTGTCGGAAAGAATACTTCAGGAGGTGTAGCAAATGATTATTATTGGCGAAAAGATCAATGGTTCGATTCCTTCCGTGGCAGAAGCAATCGCCAACAAAGATGCTGAATTTATCAAGGATCGTGCAAGAAAACAGGCAGAAGCGAATGCAACGTTTATTGACTGTTGTGCATCTGTTCCGGAAGAACAGGAAGTTGAAACTCTGAAATGGATGATCGACTGTATCCAGGAAGTAACAGATCTTCCGATTTCTGTAGACAGCCCCAGTGCAGATGTTCTGGCGCAGGCGTATAAATTCTGTAAAAGACCGGGACTTTTTAATTCTGTATCTGGTGAGGGAGATAAGATTGATAAGATCTTTCCAATTATGGCGCAGGAGGAAAATAAGGACTGGCAGGTTATTGCACTGTTAAGTGATGACAGTGGAATTCCGAAGAACGCAGCGGACAGACTTCGTGTATTCGATAAGATCATGGCAAAAGCCAAAGAGTACGGAATTTCGCCATCCAGGATCCACATTGACCCGCTGGTAGAGATGCTTTGTACATCTGAGAATGGAATTGAGACAAATATTGAAGTTATTTCTACTGTTCGTGAGAAATACCCTTCTATTCATATTACAGCAGCGATCAGCAATATTTCATTTAACCTTCCGGTTCGTAAGCTGATCAATCTTGGATTTGTGGTACTGGCTATGAACGCCGGACTGGACAGTGGAATCCTTGATCCTACAAACAGAGATATGCTTGGACTGATTTATGCGACAGAAGCTCTTCTTGGAGAAGATGACTACTGTATGGAATATATCGGGGCATACAGAGAAGGACTGATCGGACCTGTAAAAAAATAAAAAATGGGCTTAAGGCAAGTCTGGCTGATTGCGGAGTCTGTCAGAGAAGACTTAAGGAACATACAAAAAAATACAGTCAGGTACGAAAACAGACTGTATTTGAAAAACAGATAAATGAGTGCAAATTAATTTCAGGAGGTAAAATCTTATGAGTAAAATGGATGAAGTTTTTGATCTGGTAGTGAGAGGAAAATCCAAACTGATCGCAGCAGCGGTACAGGAAGCCCTGGATGAGGGAAATGCGGCACCAGATGTTCTTGACAATATGATCAAGGCAATGGGCGTTGTTGGTGAGAAATTCAAAAATAATGAGATCTTTGTTCCGGAGATGCTGGTAGCAGCCAGAGCTATGAAAAAAGGTGTAGATGTTCTGAAACCACATCTTGCAGGTGGAAGCGCTGGTGTAGCAGGAAAGATGATCATCGGAACTTCACGATATCGGTAAAAACCTGGTTGCCATGATGATTGAAAGTGCAGGATTTGAAGTAATTGACCTTGGCGTAGATGTTCCGGTAGAGAAATTTATTGAAGCAGTACGTGAGAATCCGGATGTTAAAGTAGTAGGTGTTTCCGCACTTCTGACAACAACCATGCCAGCTATGAAAGAAACGGTTGAAGCTCTTAATAAAGAAGATTTCCGTAAAGATATCAAGATCATGGTTGGTGGAGCTCCGATCACTCCGGAATTTGCAGAAGAGATCGGTGCAGATGCTTATACAGCAGATGCAGCTTCCGCAGCGCAGGTTGCAAAATCACTTGCCGCATAAAGTAAACAGGCAAAAAAGCGGGTATTTGCAATCCGCTTGCTTAAGGAGAAACTTGTTTGGGCAGGAATCTCCGGTATAATAGCAGATTAAGATCCGCAGAAACTAGAAAGGTATAATAGTTTCTGCGGATTTTTGACTATAGATTATAGGGGGTGGGACAGAGTATGAATACATACCGGGTGTTTTTTATAAAAGAAAAAACAGAAGTCACGGTGAAGGAAGGAACTACGGTACTGGAGGCTGAGCGAATCGCAGGTTTATCCCCGGATGCACCATGTGGAGGAGCCGGAAAATGTGGAAAATGCATGGTAAAAATAAACGGAGCTGTGGAAAAAGCCTGTCAGACAAAGATAACTACAGATATTGAAGTAGAAGCGATTGAGAAAAAATCTGAACACAGAATCCTTGTAAAGGGAACAGAGAGAGCCGTGACTTTTTCACCGGAACTGGAAATTCTGGATATTGAGATCCCGCCATGTACAGTGGGAGAAAACAGTTCAGACTGGACAAGACTTTGCGAAGCGATAAAAAGCTGCCGGAAGAAAGATATCTTTTTTCAGCCAAAACTGGAAATACTGCCTGTAATCAGCCGACTGATAAAAGAGAAAAATGGAAAAGCGAGAGCGATTATCAGCGGAGATCAGATCCTGGAGCTGAAAGAACAGGACGACAGACCGGTACTGATGGCAGCTTTTGATATTGGGACAACAACGGTGGCAGGATATCTTCTGGATGGAAAAACAGGAGAGCAGCTGGCAACAGCAAGTGCATTAAATACACAGACAGAATATGGCGCAGATGTGATCATGAGAGCAAATTATTCGCTGGAGCACAGTACAGAAGAACTTTCCACATGTATCCGGGAGCTTTTAAGAAAATTGATCGGTACACTTTGTGAAGCGGCGAAAAAATCTCCGGAGGATATTTATCAGGTCAGTGTTGTGGGAAATACCTGTATGCATCATCTTTTCCTGGGAATTGTACCGGATTCTCTGGTTCATGCACCGTATAATCCGGCCATCAGTCAGGGGCTGATGTTTCCGGCAGAAAAATTCCATCTTGGTATTCACCCGGGAGGACAGTTGGTAGCTTTACCTGTTATTGCAGGTTTTGTGGGGGCAGATACTGTAGCATGTCTTCTGGCTGTGAATCTTGAAGAAGAGAAAAAGATGACGCTGATGATCGACATTGGAACAAACGGAGAAATTGTTCTTGGAAATGAGAAACGCCGTATTGCATGTTCTACTGCGGCAGGGCCGGCTTTTGAGGGAGCTAAGATTGCCTGTGGAATGCGGGGCGCAGATGGTGCGATTGAACATGCACATCTGGTGGATGGAAAACTGGAATGTAAGGTAATCGGCGGAGGCAGACCAACGGGAATCTGCGGTTCCGGTCTGATCGATATCATAGCATGTCTTCTGGATGCGGGGGTGATCGATGAAAGCGGAAAGCTGCTGGAAAATCCGCGGGTGGTTCAGATCGATGAAAATACAAAGAAAGCATATCTTCTGGCTGATCCGTTGGAATCCGGGGATGGAAAACCGGTATATTTAAGCCAGAAAGATATTCGGGAAGTACAGCTGGCGAAGGGGGCCATTGCTGCAGGAATTGCTCTTCTGGCAGAACAGATGGGGATTACTCTGGAACAGGTGGAGCAGGTTTATATAGCAGGAGCTTTTGGAAATTATATGGACCCGGCGGGAGCATGCAGGATCGGAATGCTTCCTGGTATTCTTAAGGATCGGATCATTCCGGTTGGAAATGCAGCCGGTGAAGGTGCGAAGCTTGCACTTTTGAATAAAGAAGAACTGAAACGGGCAGAGCGACTTGCACGTCATACGGAATTTCTGGAGCTTGCGGCATTACCTGAATTTCAGGATCAGTTTGTAGATGAGCTGGAATTTCCTGAGATATAAAATCCACCAGAACTGAAACTGAATCGAAAAGCATGGGGAGGAAAACATTATGGAGCTGGAAGAATTAAAAAATATTGGAAACAGCATAGGATTTTTTAAAGTAGAAGAACTGAATATAGATAAGATTAAACTTCTTCCGGAGGTGCGCCAGATGTGCAGCACGGATAAATGCCATATGTACGGACGCAACTGGAGTTGCCCGCCTGCCTGTGGAACACTGGAAGAATGTGCGGCAGATATTTCCGGTTATAAAAAAGGAATCATTGTGCAGACAAAAGGGGAACTGGAAGATGAATTTGACGGAGAGGGAATGATGGAGACGGAAGCACTTCATAAAGAACATTTTGTAAAGATGCATGACCAGCTGAAAAAATTTTTCCCCAAACTTCTTTCCCTTGGGGCCGGATGTTGCACCAGATGTGCGAAATGCAGCTATCCGGATGCCCCCTGCCGTTTTCCGGAGAAACGTTTTTCATCAATGGAAGCATATGGAATGCTGGTAACACAGGTCTGTCAGGACAGCGGGATTGAATATTATTACGGACCTGGAACAATCACTTATACCAGCTGCTTTTTCCTGGAATAAAAGTCTTTATGAGGAGAAAGTCCCAACCGGCCAGCAGTTCTGTCATATGCAGAAAAAATTTTCGGTTCTATTTCTGCGAAAGGCTTACATAGGCTTTTGGTAGCTGTATAGCTGTGGGAAACGCGCATTCCCGGTTCTGTACATTACAGAAATCTGTGTTGGATGGAATGAAATCAGTAATCAGAAACCTGAGAACGAAGTCTTTTGTGGAAAGGATGGTATTTTATGGTATATGGCTATGGAAAACTACTGCAGATTTTTCACATAATAGCAATGCTCCTTGGGATCTTTATGGAAAAAATCTCCCGTGTACCGGCTGCAGGAAGGAATTGGACAAGGTCTTGTGGAGCGTATGCGTCGGCGCGCAAAGGAGCTGGGACATGCAATAAATACTGGGATAAAAAACAATTGAAAATAACACAGCAGAATGAACCGGAAATACGTTCAGTGAAGAAAAAAAGACACAGGATCCGGGACTGGCCGGATTCTGTGTCAGCAGAAAAACAGAGATACAGGGCAGCATGAGAAATTTATGAAAAATGCACCGTGATCGAACAGATCTCGCTATTTGTGGCAGTACGCATATTCGGGCCCCATATGCCTGCGCCGGAGGTAACGATGTTGTGCATATTTCCTTTTTTCAGGTAACCGCAGGAATTTTCCCAGACCAGGCCGGTGATGATGTTCAGAGGGAACAGCTGGCCGTCATGAGTATGACCACAGAGATCAAGGTCTGCGCCTGCGGCTGCCACTTCATCCAGCTGACCAGGCTGGTGATCCATAAAAATAATGGGGAGTGTTTTGTCCAGGGAGGCTGTAAGCTGGTCAGTTTCCTTCCGTGTGTCAGACATTTTTCGGCAGCGGGACGGATCTTTGCGGCCTGTCAGATAAAACCAGTTATCAATGAGAACGGTTTCGTCATTGAGCAGTCGGATGTTGGCGGATTCCAGAAAATCCCACATTCTGGGATCGTCATAATCTTCTTTTGCATTACGGAAAGTAAAACCGGCCAGAATTGGTTCGCTGAGATCATGGTTGCCCCAGCAGGAATAAACTCCGTATCTGGATTTCAGCGAACGAAGAATGGCCGCTGTTTTTTCGGGGTTTTTGATCCCTTCGTATTCGTTGTCAAAAATATCGCCGGCAATGCAGATCAGATCCGGATCTTCGGCGTTGATCTTTTTTACAAGAAGTTCGGCATGTTTTTCCCCGATGCTGTATCCGAAATGAATATCTGCAAGCAGGACGATTTTCAGAGAATCCATTCCCTTCACCTGCTTGTCTACTTTCACATCATAAGTTTTTGTCTTAATATTCCACTGGTTCAAAATTCCATAAAGACTGATACCGATGATCAGAAGTGTACAGACTGCTCCCGTGATTACGAAGGCTTTCCGGGAGTACAGCCAGGCCGGATGGAGCGTGTGCTTCAGGATCAGTCTGCAAAGATCAGTAGTTACGATCACAATCAGAATGTAAAGAAACGTTCCCTGGAAATAATTGGCTGTATTTTTCAGGAAACGGTGGACCACAGGCGGCTTCCGGATAAGAAAACAGGTCAGAAGAGAAGTGGACAGAAAAATATAAACACCCACAAAACATGCCCGGAACGCAAAGGTCTGGAAAAAATGAGTGCATGCACCCATCCACAGGATCATCCAGCGGACGATATAAATATTAATGAGGATATATAGTGGTGCGAGAAAGATGGCAAGCATGGTATGAGATACCTCCATTCTTAAAAATCAGGTGATATTGTAATCAGATTCCCTTCGAATTGCTATAGTATACAGCAAATAATAATTTTTTGCAAAAGAACATATATTAGGAAAAAGACCGTTTATGGTGTTTTTATGAAAAAATATGCGCTTCTTCGATACTGTCTGGTGTTTTTGGCAATTGTTCTTCCTTATTTTACGGCAGCGGCTTTTCAGGGGACGGAGATGGTCCTGGCAGAGAGGGCTCCTGATATGGAAGAATATCTTCCCATCATTGTTTTTTCGCAGATTTCCCCGGATATGAAAAAAGAAACCATAAAAGCGCAGACTGTGATCGCACGGTCGAATATTCAGAGGTGGCTTGGGGAGGGAGAAAATCTCGCGGAGATCCTCTGGGAAAACGAAAATGCAGGAGAAGTCTGGAGATATTTTTTTACAGAAAAAAATCAAATCTATCAGCAGTCAGCGAAAGAGACGGGAGGGCAGGTACTGACATATGAGGGAAAAGTAAAGCTGACACCCTGGCATAAGATCAGCGCGGGGAAAACACGCAGCGGAGCAGAGGCTTTTCATGATGAGGCGTATACATATCTGAAACCGGCAGACAGCAGCGGGGACAAAAAATCTCCGGATTATATGAAAGTTGTGGAAATTCCGGCGGGGCAGCTTTCCGGGGAGTTGAAGATCAAAAAGCGGGACAGTGCCGGTTATGTGACGGAGCTTATGGTAGGGGAAACTCTTCTGGAGGGAGAAAGTTTTGCGTCGGGGATGGGGCTGGAATCGGCGAATTTCAGTCTGCAGAAAAAAGATGATACTTATTATCTTCGGGTGCGGGGCAGTGGCCATGGTGTAGGTTTTTCACAGTTTGGCGGAAATGAGATGGCGAAAAACGGAAGCAATGCGGAGGAGATTTTGAAAAAATATTTTCCGGAGATGGAATTAAAAGAAAAATATTCAAAAAGTGAATAGACAGCCATATTCTGGACACTCTATAGATACAGAAATGGTGACTGGAAACGGTAGCAGAGTGAAAGGAAGATATTCTCTGTACTGCTTTTTCCGTTGCTGAAAATGAACATATCAGACAGAGGTGGAAAGAATATGAAAAGTAAAATTGTGAGAGGCATTATCAACGGCGGAGTTCTGGCAGCAGTGGCGGCACTTGGGATTACCGTTTATCAGCTGGGGACGAAACCTGTTGTAGAAAATCCCCAGGAGGAAAATTCTGTACAGATGGAAGAGACCGGGCTGGAAGAAGAGCTTTCGGACGGGGAAAACGCAGAGGATGCGGCAGTTGCCGGAAATGGCTGGGAAGATGCGGCACAGGATGAGATGACTGATGGAGCAGCCGGAGATGAAACTGGTCTGGCAGGAGCTTCAGAAGATGGGGCAGATGCAGACGGTGTAACCGGAAATATCCGTGAGACTGCAGGAAGCGGTGCAGCTGAAAATGCAGGAACGGATGGTAATGCAGTGGCAGAAAATGCTGGCAATAGTACTGCCAGAACCGGAAATGTAGTAGATAACGCCAACGCCGGAAATGCAGCAACAACTGGAGAAAATGCAGCAAATAAGGGAGCAGAGACTTCCTCCACAGATACAGCCGAAACTTCCGCAGCCGGAATCGCAGCACAGACTTTGAACTTTACAGAGGATTCCATTATGGAGTGGCCGGTGAGAGGAACGGTTCTTGTGGATTACAATATGAATGAAACCGTATATTATCCGACGTTGGATCAGTATCGGGTCAGCCCGGCGATTTCCCTGCAGGCAGTGGAAGATGCACCGGTATACGCGGCGGCAGACGGCCAGGTGCTTTCCATTACACAGGATGCCTGCACAGGAACGACTGTGACCATGGAGCTTGGAAATGGTTATCAGGCGGTGTACGGACAGCTGAAAGACCTTACTGTGGCAGAAGGTGACACAGTAAAAGAAGGCGAAGTGATCGGAAATATCAGTGCACCGACCAAATACTATTCTGTAGAAGGTCCGAATCTTTATTTTGCAATGAGAAAAGACGGTACGCCGGTGGACCCGTTTGAGTATTTGGAGTGATGCAGAAAGTTGGAACAGCAGATATGATCATGGATAATCGCTGAAAAGGATACGGGATGCGAGTGAGATGCATCCCGTACTTTTTTTATGTCGTAAGAAGTTAAAAGTATCTTTTTTAACGGAAAGAAAACGTGTATAATCTATCTATAAATATCTGTAAAACAACGGAAAATGACAGACATAAGAGGACAGAAGAAGAGGTACATAGGTCATGAACATTAATGAAATAGCCAGACTTGCCGGAGTTTCCAGAGCTACGGTATCCAGATATCTGAACAACGGATATGTAAGCAGTGAAAAAAAAGAAGTCATCCGCAAGGTGATCCAGGAGACCGGATATCAGCCATCTTCCCAGGCGCAGACACTGCGGACGAAGAAAACCAGCCTTATCGGTGTCATCCTTCCAAAGATTAATTCCGATACCATAAGTCGTGAAGTTGAGGGAATCAGTGATATTCTTACACGGAGAGGTTATCAGCTGATTCTTGCCAATACCAACAACGATTTGGAAGAAGAGCTGAAATATCTTTCTCTGTTTAAAGAACGCCAGGTGGACGGAGTGGTTTTTATTGCTACCATGTTTACCAGAAAGCATAAACAGATGCTGAAGGATTATAAAGTGCCGATCGTGCTTCTGGGACAGCATCTGGACGGGTATCCCTGTATTTATCAGGATGATTACAAGGCAGCTTTTATGGTGACAGAGAAACTTGCGAAGAAGGGGAAAAAGTTCGCCTACATCGGTGTTACAGATAAAGATGAGGCAGTTGGTGCACGCCGTAAAAAAGGATTTGTGGATGCGCTTCATAAAGGAAAGCTTGAGATCTTGCCGGAGAAGATGAAGGCAGGCAGTTTTACCATGGATTCCGGTTATGAGATGGCGAAGGAACTTTTTGAGGAGGACCCTTCCATTGATTCGCTGGTATGTGCCACGGATACCATGGCAGTTGGAGCCATGACTTATCTGAAGGAGATCGGACTTCGCATTCCCGAGGATGTGCAGATCGCAGGGATCGGTGATGGTGTTCCGGGCAAGATTGTGGAACCGAAGCTTACTACGGTACATTTTTATTATAAGACCAGTGGGATGGAGGCAGCAGCCATGCTGGCAGATCTTATTGAGAACGATACCGGAATCAGCAAGGAAATCAAAATGGGATGTGAACTTGTGGAACGGGAATCTCACAGGTGACAGAGAATATCCCCGCAGACAGGGGAGAAAAATTATAAGTTATTGTGGAACAGGAGCAAATCTTTTTGGAAAAAAGAGGTTTGCTTCTTTTTTATGCCTGTTCTTATGGAATATGTACAATTTTGGCCAGAAAAATTTGTGAGATGTTGCGGATTTACAAATAATAATGCAGTAGTTATAATACAAGTAAGATATGAGAACGATTCCACATAAGAACACATAAACAAATATGAAAAACAAGCAAAGAAATGCCTGAAAAACTAATAAAAACCAAGGACTTAAGAAAAAACAGTCATTTTTAAAAGAAAAATAAATATGGAATCAATCTCATAAAAGAAACAAAAAAAGATCAGAAATTTGTTTCACAAAAAAGGGAAAGGAAAAAGAGTCTACTGCCCGCAGGAAGGACAGTAAAAGAAAAGGAGGACGGACATGGATTACAGAAAGACCGCACAGGAAATCTATGATCATGTAGGAAAGAAAGCAAACATAATTTCCGCAGCACACTGTGCAACAAGACTTCGTCTGGTCATTGCGGATAATGACAAGGCAGACAAGGAATATGTAGAGAACATCGACGGTGTGAAGGGTGTATTCTTCGCACAGGGACAGATGCAGATCATCCTGGGAACAGGAGTTGTAAACAAGGTTTATGACGAGTTCATCCAGATCGCCGGAGTTTCCGAGAGCAGCAAAGAAGAACTGAAACAGGTGGCAGCATCCAAGGCCAATCCGGCACAGAGACTGATCAAGACACTTGGAGATATTTTTGTCCCGATCATCCCGGCTATCGTAGCCAGCGGATTCCTGATGGGAATCATGGAAGCTCTGAACTTCATGGTAAACAACGGCTTCCTGAACATCAATACCAACGGTTCCATTTATGTATTTGCACAGCTTTTCAGTAACACGGCGTACACATTCCTGCCGATCCTCATCGCTTACAGCGGTGCGAAAGTATTCGGCGCCAACCCCTACCTGGGCGCGGTTATCGGTATGATCATGATCCATCCGAATCTGCAGAATGCCTGGACCGTCGCAACAGAAGGCGTACAGGCAACACAGAAAGTATGGTTTGGACTTTACTCCATTGACATGGTCGGATATCAGGGACATGTAATCCCGGTTATCATTGCAGTATGGGTACTGGCACAGATCGAGAAGAGACTTCATAAAGTTGTACCGGCAATGTTCGACCTTTTTGTAACACCACTTGTCAGTGTTTTTGTAACTGGTTATCTTACTCTTTCCATTATCGGACCGATCTTCGTAGCTGTTGAGAACGGACTTCTGGATGGAATCCAGTGGCTGATCGCTCTGCCGTTTGGAATCGGAAGCTTTATCATGGGTGCTTTTTATGCACCGACTGTTGTTGCCGGTGTTCATCACATGTACACTATCATTGACCTTGGACAGCTGGCCAAATTCGGCGTTACCTACTGGCTGCCACTTGCATCCGCAGCCAACGTTGCACAGGGTGGTGCAGCTCTTGCTGTAGGCCTGAAATCAAAGAACCAGAAGATCAAATCCATGGCTGTTCCGTCTGCTTTAAGTGCATGCATGGGAATCACAGAGCCGGCGATCTTCGGTGTAAACCTCCGCTTCGGAAAGCCGTTTATCATGGGCTGCCTCGGCGGTGCATGCGGAGCGCTTTTTGCCTCCATCACCAGTCTTGGTGCTACAGGAACAGGTGTTACCGGTATCTTCGGAATCCTGCTGTGCCTGAATAACCCAGTTGCTTATATCCTGATGTTTGCCATCGCGTTCGGAGTGGCTTTCGTACTCACATGGATGATAGGATATAAAGACGAGGTACAGGAAACAGCTGAAAAAAATATCGAAACAGAGAAAACAGAAAGCGCTCCGGCAGAAACAGTTGAAGAAAAAACAGAGACAGCCAACGCTGGCGCACAGACCCTCTACAGCCCGCTTGAGGGAACCGCGATCCCGCTTTCAGAAGTAAAAGATGCAACTTTTGCATCAGAAGTCCTTGGAAAAGGCATGGCAGTGATTCCGTCCAAAGGTGAGGTAAAAGCACCTTGCGACGCTACCGTTTCTACAATTTTTGACACAAAACACGCAATCGGTCTTGCAACAGAAAGCGGACTGGAACTGCTGATCCACATCGGCGTTGACACCGTTGAGCTTGGCGGAAAATTCTACACCGCACATGTAAAAGACGGCGACGAAGTGAAAAAAGGCCAGACGCTGATCACATTTGATATGGATGCCATCAAGGCAGCAGGTTACGATGTGACCACACCGCTGATCGTAACCAATACCGATGATTATGAAGAAGTAAAAATGCTTGCAGAAGGAACCGTAAATAACAGTTCTGAAGTACTGGAGGTAAAATAAATGAGTTCTCTGACAAAAGTGCTTGCGGAGGAAGTTCGAAAAATCGAGGAAACGGCAGCAGTGGGAAGGGCAATGCAGACAAACCGTCTGACCCATCACCTGATGCCGCCCACCGGATGGCTCAACGATCCAAACGGATTATGCTGGTATAAAGGAAGATATCACGTGTTTTTCCAGTATTCTCCATTTGAGTCCAACGGTGGATTGAAATTCTGGGGACATTATTCCAGCGAAGATATGATCAGCTGGAGATATGAAGGTGTTCCGCTTCTGCCGGACAGCATTTATGACTGTCATGGTGTTTACTCAGGCTCCGCCATTGCGGAAAAAGATAAGCTTCATCTTTTCTACACAGGAAACATCAAGATGGATGGAGATTATGATTATATCAATAACGGAAGGCAGTCCAGCACTCTCCATGTGGAGAGTGAGGACGGCGTTCATTTTGGAACAAAAGAAGTAGCCGTTTCCTGGGAGGATTATCCGAAGAATTACACATGCCACATCCGTGACCCGAAGGTCTGGAAAGATGGAGAGGAGTATCGCATGATCCTTGGCGGCCGTCAGAAAAGCGACCAGGGTGCCGTACTTTTTTATAAATCCGAAGACCTGAAAAACTGGAAATTCGACCATGAGCTGACCACAGAGAATGCTTTCGGATACATGTGGGAATGCCCGGATTATTTTACCCTTGAGGGACAGGAAGTACTTTCTGTATCTCCACAGGGACTGACAAGGGAAGAGTTCCGTTTCCAGAACATCTATCAGTCCGGATACTTTATCCTGAAGGACGGAAAGCCGGAGGAAAAAGATTTCCGGGAATGGGATCACGGTTTTGATTTCTATGCACCCCAGACATTCCAGGATGGAAAAGGCAGACGGATTCTCATCGGCTGGATGGGAATGCCGGATGCAGACGAGGAGTATGTAAATCCTACAGCGCAAAGTGAAGGATGGCAGCATTGCCTGACGGTTCCGAGAGAAGTTACGTATAAGAACGGAATGCTTTATCAGTATCCGGTGAAAGAACTGAACGGGCTGAGAGAGAATGGGACTTCCATCAGCGGTTCCAGCGTGGAGCTTCCGGTGAACGGACCATTTGATCTGGATATTCAGGTAAAAGGTGACCAGGGCAAGGTAAGTCTTGGGGAAAATCTTTTCCTGGAGTATCAGGGCGGAGATGTGATCTTAACTCTCTCCGAGAAAGCCGGTGCAGGACGAAAAGTACGTAAAGCACATATTCCGTCCGGCGAAGTTGAAAGTCTCAGAATCCTTGCGGATACTACAGCTGTGGAGATTTATGTGAATGGCGGAGAAGTGGCTTTCTCTACCAGATATTATCCGGAGACACAGACGCAGGCTGTGAAGTTGGAGACTTCAAAAGCAGATGGAAATATTTACACACTGAAAAACTGTGTGGTTGAATAAAAAATTCTGTGAAGAAAATCTGCAGGATTAGATTTATATTCACAGAAAATATGAAAGAACGTATAATAAAGCAGGTGGGAAAATCCGCAGCCGGAATCCCAGCCTGCTTTAAATTTTATTTTGAATGAATTACATGAATCCTTCCGGCTGCTTGAGAATAGAAGGACGGCTGCTGAAGAAACACCGGCGGCTGTCTTTACATAGAAGCAGAATAGTTTTTACAGAAGAGGAAAAATTCATGAACTACACATATATCGTGCAGTGTGCAGACGGCACACTCTACACCGGATGGACAAACTGCCTTTCCAGGCGTATGAAAGCTCATAACGAAGGAAAGGCAGGGGCCAAATATACCCGGGCCAAGCGGCCGGTGAAGCTGGTCTATTACGAAGGTTTTGCAACAAAAGAAGAAGCTATGATCCGGGAATACCGGATCAAACAGCTGACCAGAGAAAAGAAGCTGGAGCTGATGAAATTTTAGTGCAGGGCCATGCCGGCTACAAAGAAATACATCACAACAAAGTGGCAGAGACTTCCCAGCATAACAAAGATGTGGAACACCTCATGGGAACCGAAATTCTTATGCTTCGCATTAAAAATTGGAAGTTTCAACGCATAGATCACGCCGCCGATGGTATAAATAATTCCGCCTGCCAGAAGCCATCCGAAACCTGCCCGCGGCAGATTGTGGAAGATCGGCACAAAAGCCAGAACACACAGCCAGCCCATTCCAATGTAAATTACAGAGGAAAGCCATTTCGGGCAGTTGATCCAGCAGCCCTTGAGGATCATGCCGATGATGGCGACGGTCCATACCAGGGCACAGAGGATATAACCGGTACGGCCGTGGAGGACGATCAGGCATACCGGTGTATAGCTGCCTGCGATCATCACGAAGATCATCATGTGATCCATTTTTTTCAGGCGGCGGTTCACCTTGGCGGTGGAGTTTACAGAATGGTAAAGGGTGCTTGCCAGATAAAGAAGGATCATGGTCAGGATAAAAACACTTACTGCAAAAACGTGAAGAATATCCGCACTTCTGGCAGCTTTCACGATCAGTGGAGTGGCGCCGGCCACTGCAAGGAGCATGGCGATCCCGTGAGTAATGGCACTTCCCGGATCTTTTAATTTAAATTTCATAAAAACACCTCCTGTATGATATTCCGCAGGAATCTGTTGTTCGGATGCGGAATAACAGTCAAACAATGTAGAAATTAATAAAATAACATGTAGTATTCAAAACTACATATCAAGTATACGAATACTATACCACTATTATTCGAAAATGCAACCCCTATTTTTGCAAAAATTTTATCAGAACTTAACAAACCCTTGCTCTGAAATAAACATTAGGCCAGTATACTGAGACAGAAAAAATAAGGCCCGTTTACAGGAGGAAAAAATGGCAGATACAATATACATGAACAGGGAATTATCCTGGCTGAAATTTAATGAGAGAGTACTTGAGGAGGCAGAGAATCCGGAAAATCCGCTGTGTGAACGTCTCACATTTGCTTCGATTTATCAGAGCAATCTGGATGAATTTTATATGGTCCGTGTGGGATCTCTGGTGGATCAGATGCTTCTTGCAAAAGATATCCGCGAAAACAAAACCAATATGACACCAAAGGAACAGCTGGACGCAATCCTTGCCAGAACCAAAAAACTGAACCGGAAAAGAGATGTGGTTTATGAAGAGATTATGGAAAGCCTGGAAGAATACGGCGTACATATGCTGAATTTCCATAAGATCGAAAAAGAAGACCGCAATTATCTGGAACGTTATTTTGAAGCAGAAGTGGCTCCGGTTATTTCTC
>OLQJ01000750.1_pt1 | contig 14897 bp, 12 predicted proteins | sample 1673231 | NCBI WGS metagenome assembly OLQJ01 (sample SAMEA3136769, study PRJEB25190) | human gut metagenome | biome: human gut; feature: human-associated habitat; material: faeces | place: Austria | collected 2013
CAGTTCCTATGTATCATTATCCCCTCGTAAGTGATCCTCGCAAAAGACCGCCACGATCCTGTTTCAGTTAAAGCTGATTCGCTCGAAACAAAAACACCAGCAAAGAATTTTTTGTATTCTTTCCTGTCATTTTCATTTGTCCTCGCGCCTTCCTGACACGCTTCTACTTACGGGAACGTACCTGTAATGCTGGTATAAGATTGTCAAAGTACACCGGCAAAAATTACCTGCCTATTAAATAGCCGACGAAAATCGTCATTTTTGTCTCAAAAATTAAAAATTTTTCAATTTTTTCCGCAAAATCTTTCTTTTCGTATAAACGGTATTCTTGGAAATCCCGATAATCTTTGCAATCTCCTTGATTGAATATCCCCATGTATTAAGTAAAAGTATCTCCAGTGTCTGATGTTCCGTTCCTTTTAATACTTCATACAACTGTCTGTCTCCTATATGATCTAAAAGTTCCTTAACGTCCATGGCAAACTGTTCATCATCTTCCTGTCTTTCTGAATCCATATCCTGCCTCGTTTCTTCCAGCCGTTCTCGGTATCTGCGCTCTTTCAGAAAATCTTCCCAGTCCATCTGGTGCAACTTTTGAATCTTCTCTTCTTCCATTCCCAGTTCACGCAGTTTTTTTTCTTCCTGTTCTTTCCAATAATTCCACTTTCTTTCTTCACTTGCTTTGTTATAAGCCATTTTCTTTCCTCCGATCTGATTTTTGTATAGAAATCAAATCGGAGAACGGCGGTGACCGAATATGTAGCGTCTCATCAGTCTCGAAAAATATCGAAAAAAAAGTGTTGCAATCTATTTGATTACAACACTTCGGCTTTTTACTTTTTTGTTTTTTCATCCAGATTCATTTATACAAATCCTTCTATCAATCAAGTTTCTTTTAACGAAAAATTATTTTTTTTACTAAACAACCTTACTTCGAATTGAAAATCGTTTTGTTTTATAATTTTCCATTAATATTTTATTTCACCTATTATGATTGTCTTTTCTTTTTTATTAAACACCATCTTTCAATTCATATGTTACATCTGATATGCCTTCTTTATAGTAACTGATATTTAAATTTCACTACTAAATATTTTCTTATAATCCTCACACTTCTCCATCAGCATTCTATGTGTTCCTTCTGCAATTATTTTTCCCTCTTGCATAAAAAAAACTTTTTCACTTCTTCTTATACTTTCAGGCTTATGAGAAATATTTAATACAATTGCTTTCTTGGCAATCTCCTCCATCAGATCACAAACTTGTCTTTCCGCTTCTCCATCCAAGTCCGAAGTAACTTCATCCAAAAGAACAATATCTGCTTTTTTCAATAGCACTCTTACAAATCCAAGTTTCTGTTTTTGACCGCTTGAAAAATTTTCTCCACCTGGTTCTAGCAACTCATCGTATCCTTTCTCTAACTTCTGTATATCATTATGTATTCCCACTTTTTTGCATGCTTCTATTACTTCTAGATCCGATATTTCATTTTGATCTAATTTCAAATTATCCATAATTGTTCCTTGTAAAAAAAAGGGTTTTTTTGGCATGTACACTATATTATTTCTTAAATTTGATACGGAAAATTTATTTATTGGTATTTGATTAATTTCAATTTTTCCAGACTTACATTCATAAAAATGTTCTAATAACTTAAATATCGTGCTTTTTCCACACCCATTACTTCCTACCAATGAATACAATCCAGGATTCTCAATTAACAAGTTGCTCTCTCTTAATACTAAATTCTCTTTATAACCAAATATCACTTGATGGAATTGAATTTTTCGAACAGGTTCTTTTAATATAATTCCGCCATTTTTCTCTTGCTCAGAGTTCAATATTTCTTTAACTCTTTCATAGGATACTATTACTTCTTGTTTATTTAAATTTAATTCCATAATTTTTGAAATTGCTTCAAAAAATTTTTCCATATAAGAACTAAATGAAACCAACATCCCTATAGTCATATTTCCGGCAATAATTGAAAAACCTGCCACAAGTAAAATTGTTACATTAATTATGTATCCCCATCCCCCCTTTATAACCCCAATTTCTTTAGAAAGAGCTACTCTTTTTAAAAGCAAATGTCTCTTCTCTTTTAAATATTTCTTATAATGCCGAGATATTTCATTTTCTAATCCAAATGCTTTTATTGGTATAAGCTCTGATAAACTATCATTCAAAAAATTATAATAATTATCGGTAAAATTCCTTATCTTTTGATTTATCGTATAAACCCTTTTGCGAAATATTAAGTTTACAACATACAATACTGGCATCATTATAAATGTTATAATAGTTAACTTTTTTGAAATATTCAAAATAAAATACACAGAAATAACTAAATTAAAAAAAATCATCAAAATACTTGTTATACAATCTATGTAGTAGCCGACTATATTTTCTGTATCAAATTCTATTTTGTTAAACAATTCACCTTCTTCATATATGTCTAATTTCTTGCAATCTATAAATGTAACATATTCAAATAAATCTACTTTCATTTGATTCTCTGTTATATATGTAAGCCAACTCCCTATCAATGACTCAACAGCTTCTAAAAGCAACGTTATTATTAGAAAACTTCCAAAAAATAATAGCCCCTTTTTTAAAGAATAAATATCCTTTTCCGAAATGCTATCTACAATTTTCCCATATATATATGGATTTATTCCACTAATAATAGCTCCTATTCCTATGGTTAATATCAATAAAACGAGACCTTTCTTATTTTGTTTGAAATACTTTTGATATATCTCTTTATTCATATTTACAATTCCACCATTTTTGAAACTATTAATTGATAAAATTCTTCTCTACCTTTTTCTTTTTTTATTTCATCAAGTATTTTCCCATCTTTTAACAAAATTATACGATTGCAGTAACTTGCCATCTGCGGATCATGTGTTACCATAACAATTGTTTTTTGATACTCCGTTGATATTTTATTCAGCGCATTAATTACTATTTTCCCCGACTTCGAATCCAAATTTCCAGTCGGTTCGTCAGCTAAAACCAGGTCAGGATTATTAACTAAAGCTCTACAAATGGCAACTCTTTGCTTTTCTCCACCAGATAACTCATATGAATTTTTCTTTAAAAGATTGCTAATTTCAAATTTCTCTGCAAATTCTCTTACTCTTTTTTGCATATATTGTATTTTTTCTCTTCCTATAATCATTGGTAACATAATATTTTCCTCTACAGACAAACTATCCATCAGGTAAAAATCTTGGAAAATAAATCCTATTTTTTGATTCCTTATTTCTGCAAGCTTGTCTCCATATAGCTCACTGGTATCTTCGCTCATAAAATAAATTTTCCCCTCTGTCGGTTTATCGATCATTCCCAGAGTTTTTAACAATGTAGTTTTTCCGCAGCCGGACTTTCCCATAATTCCTACAAATTCTCCTGTTTCTACTTGAAAATTAATTTCTTTCAAAACCTTTATATCTTCATCGCTCTCTATCCAAGATGATTTTTTATAATTGCGCTTCAATTTTTCGGCTCTTAATATTTCCATTTTTTCTAGCTCCTTTTAATTTGCATATTCCAGTTTATCTGAGCATTTGTTCCGTATCAACTGATTACTGTTCCGGTTCAAACTGATCAAACTATTTGAAACGCTTTCATTAGCAGCCCCCCGTCGTTCTGCTTGATTATCCATAGAGCACGACCAGAAACAGTGTCAATGGGGCATTTATGCCGGCTTTAGCCCTAACCATTGACGCTTGTTGCTGGTTGTTCTACCGATCAGACATAGCGGAATCAGTGATCAGTTTATATTGGACGCTGTGCTCAGAAGAGCCGGAATTTGCATTAATTATTATTAAAAGTATTACTTTTTTTGCTAACACGTTTATACATATATTTTGAAAAAATTTTCTGTATAACAATTTGAATACTACTATATCCCACTACTATAATTCCCCAATATTTCCAATAGTTTATTAAAATTTTTTCTCCCATTGAATCATAATAATGGGCATATGTTAATACATATATATAAGCAAAAATTATTCCCCATCCCATTGCAAGCCATCCTATACTTTCAACTTCAAAATTCAAAAGTTTTTTTTGTGCTTTTTTTCTCATTCCCATACAATAGAAAAATTCGTATCTTCTCTGATAAGAAGATAATTCTGAAAGATTCTTTATCATCATAATGAAAATGCTACTTACTAGTAATGATGCCATAATAAATATTTTACTTGCTAATAGGAAAATATTGCTTACCTTCTGTTCTTCGAGAAAAACTGTTTTATTATAACGTATTGCATGTGCCGAGTGACTATCATCAGGCTGAAACACCTTCACTCCATTTTTATCAGCATATTTTTTTATTTCTTGCCATGCTATTTGTTCTTTATCTTTTGGAAAAGAAAATAGTTCTAATACAGAAACCTCCTCTTTACTCTTTGCTTGTCTTTCCCACTCTTTTTCAAAATATTCGTCCGAAAATATAACTGTATCTTCACAGCCTTCTCCTGCATCTTCTAGCACAAATTTTCCAAATACATTTTGCGTATGCATTTCTTTTATTTTATACTGATATTTTTTATCTTTCAAAATATTAGAAGATTCAAACTCTTTCTTATTAGGATTGAATTTACCAATATACAACCATTTAAACAAGTCATAGAGAACCTTATCTGTAACTTCTTGTTCTTTTTGATAATTTTGATCTTCTAATCCTACTACAATTTCTTTTTCTCTAAGTCCATATGCTCTGCCTGTCAATTCCTTATACGTTGATTCTGATACGCCAATTTCTTCTTGCGAATAAAACATAGTTGCTCGGATCATTCGAATATGTTTTACCGAACCGCCATATTTCATTGCTATTTTTTCACTAAATTTTTCATCATTCTGACGTGCCATCCAAATAGTATCATATGGATAATTTTTAGAATTTTTGTCCAACGGTAAAATTTCCGCCATTTGTGTTCCTATATAAGAAAGTGCAAAAAAGTGTATTACAAATAACATTAAAATGATCAATATATTGCTTTGATACTTACTATCAATTTGATTTATTTTTAATACACATTTAAGATACCACTTTCCATTCTTTAGTCTTTGAAGAACCCAAGCCCCACTAAAAGCTATAATTAAAATTCCTCCTACAACGAAATATATATGAGAAAAATAATATCCCCATGTTCCTGGCTTATACTGTTTTACTGCAAGGAACACAAATCCTCCGCCTATTATTGTAAGTAAGAGCCATCTAGAGTTAACAGGTTTTCTTTCTCTTCCTTCCTCTTTCATCATTAATTGGCTCAGATTCCTACCGTCTATCCAAATTAATAGAATAAGAAAAATACTAATCATGACTCCCAGACAAAGCCCAATTGTCTTTTGGTATATTCCAATCGGCACACTACTAAGTCTGAAGAGTTGCGCATTATATTTATGAAGTCTATATAATATTCCATATAAAAAAATACTTCCCACTAATATTCCAATAATAAGCGAGCCAACGCATCCTATGCTATATTCTATAAAAAGTAATAAATATGACATCCTTTTTTTCATTCCTAGCACAATAAAAGTTCCATAATCTCTCGCCCTAAGCCGAATATAATACCGCATAGAATATATCATCAATAACATTGTAATTACTGTTATTAGACTAACTGCTATCATAAAATCGCTCTTTACTCCCATCATAATTGAAGGCTCTGTAATTACATCCGTTACCACATTATTCATTCCCCAAAAAATAAATAATTCGGCAACTGCAATAACATTACTAGTAAAAAACAAAATATATTTTCTTATATTACTTCTAAAATTTTTAAAAACAATTTTAAATAACATAATATTATGTATGATAATTAGGAAGTTAATTATCATATGTTTCCTTTCTTTTAATTTTGTCCGTAACTTCACAATTTGAATTGGCGTGTATTACTGTTCCCTTTATCTGACTCGATAGTGAACATAATAATATTTAGACTTTAGAAAAGTGAGGAACAATTTCATATAATTTTATAGGCTTTATTATTTCCAAACTTAACCCTTTTTCACTGCTGATTTCAAACAGTAAAATTACCATTAAACCGCTCAAATTCACAAACAATATTGCTGATGAATATTCCGGTCACAAAGTCCGGTTATTAGGAAATCGATTTGCAATTATGTAAGATATAAGAACTCTCACAAATGTAAAGTCAACTTACGCCCTGTGAATCGGCTCTGGCCTTAACATTTTCTCAATTTCTTATTAATTGTAAGCAATCCAATCCCTGATGATTTTCGCTCCGAAATACCGATCTCCATATTACCGAAATCATAAATTTTTGTTACAAGAATATTCTGCTAGCATTCAACTGTTTCTCGCTAAGCTCGAATCATTCGGCAAAAACAAGCTCATCGTTAATCTTGAATCTAATTATAAAAAATCTCTAATATCTTCTCTAATCTAAAGTCTGTATTAAGACAGATTGCCATGTCTATATAGACATGGCAATCTACGATTTCTTAATCTCTATTAGCTATACTCTGACCAGCTGCAGGTCTATTTGACGCATGTCCTGTACAAAGTATGCTACATGTTCCCTTACAAGTAGTTATACAATAGCTACATTTTGCTTTATTCGTTGTTACTTTTGCTACTGTTGAACTATTTGTAATTTTAGACTCATATCTTCCCATATTTATCTCCTTTCCTCATTATTTTATATAAATATATTATTAATTTATATAATTTCAAATTAAAAACACTTCTCCTTTTACAGCATCAACCAATAATCTTTCTCGACAAAGTTCGTTTAAATCATATTTTGATATAATTTCATCCCACCATTTTTGATATTCCTTTTCTATTTTCTCATTTTCTATAGTAGCTTTCTCACATAATTTTTTTCGATTATTGTCTTTTTGTAAAATTATATTTAGATTTTTAATTGCGTTTCTTTTCTCAATCAATTCATTTACTGTTTTCGTCTCATCTACCGTTATTTTTTGAATACTTTCCATTCCTCTCTCTCCTAAACATAATAACCTTCAAACATATTACATTCATTTAATTTTTTTATCGGATCACTAAATTTTATTTTTTCTAAAATATGCAGAAATTTAAACTTGTCTTTTAGTATCTCTTGTAATGTGTATGAAGCATCTCTTTCTATATGTGCTTTTACACATTGAAAAGAAGGCGAAACATTAACTTCTTTTGTATATTTTTTATTTATAAACTTACAATTTTCACACTGATATGTATCACACATATTGCAAAGTGGCATATATTTTTCAGAAAATAAATGTTGGTTTTTTATTTGTATTCCATCTTGCAGATTTCCTATATCCTTACTATTTTCGCTATAGAATGCTGGACATATATAGAATTTCTCATCGGGTGCATATGTATAACTATTTATTCCCGCCAAACATCCTTCATGCTGATCAATTAATAACAAATCTGTTATAAGATTAATTTCCTTTATTTTCCCACTTTTTTCAAACTCACTTACCAGTAATTTTACACATTTAAATAATTCTTCTTTGTATTTTTCCATTTCAAATTCTTCTGATAAATTTTGTATATTAATATTTATTCTATTACTTTTTTCCAATAATTTTTCAACATATAAATAAAGATTTTCTATATTATTCTGTGATATGTTCAAAATAATATTATTTTGAAAAGGTATTTTTTCTATTTCATTTATCGCTTTATCCGAAACAATAATCTCAATATTCTTAAAAGGTAATCCTTCTCGATAAGCTTCGATAGGAAGCATATGCAAAATCTCAACATCTTCATACTCTACTATTTCTTCCCATTTAAGTTTAGCTGAATGCCAAAATATAGGTTTCATGAAAAATTTTTTTGCATAATCCAGACCATTTCTTATACACTCTCTCGTCATATAGTTTTGGGATTTGTTTTCATTATTATATGAACATCCTGAAACATATCTATCGCTCAACACAAAATTTAATTCATTTTTCCATACAAACCCCTGACGATATATTCCCGTTTTATGATACAATTTTGCAAAGTAGTAATTATTAGCTCTCACTCTTGCCTTATGCATTTTACATATATATTTTGCCTTTTGAAAATTAGTTTCAGTATCCGCTTCATCATAATTAAATCCTTGACAAAATGCACACCCGGACGCTATTGAGCATTCTAAGCACTCCTCATCACACTGATATTTGTACATCGCCAATAGAAAAGCCCTCACTTTTTCATAATCTATCCCATCTTTGACATTTCCTATTACATATCCTTTTTTATTATTTAAAGAATAATCATAATATCTAATGCAAGGGTACAAATTTCCATTCGGACTTAGCGCAATTATTTTTCCTGCGCCACAACTAGTATTACTCATATCCTCCTTTTTATACGGCATTCCTATATTATCTAAAAACAGCGTACAATAATATTTATCGTATAATTCATTTTCAACAATATAATCAGCCAATTCTACTAATTGTTTTTCAAATATTTCATCGTCTCCATCTTTCCATACATTTTCAAATACTACATTTGCCGCAACATCATAAATTCCCTCATTCCACAGATGAATTATACTCTCTTTTAAATATTTTAAATCTTCACTTGCAAATGTTACCTTTGTATTTGCAGCAAATTGACTTTTCCATAAATCTAAATTTTTATGTATTATATCATATGAGCCGGAACCATCTGGAAAAACTCTTTGAAGATCATGTTTTTCTTTTGTTCCATCAATAGTTATTCCTATCGATATTTTCCCTTCATTTTTTTTAATTAATTCTTGAACCTTCTGATCTGAATAGTTAACCCCATTAGTACTAATATTAATCCTATAATTCCAATACCAAGGGAGTTGCTCCTCATAAGCCCTTATTTTAAAATAATCACATATATCACTTATTAATTCTGCTTCTAGCAACGGTTCCCCACCTATAAAATCTAAGATCACTGCTCTACAGCGATGAAATCTTTTGGCTGTTAAAACATAATCAATAAATTTTTTTGCCGTTTCAAGACTAAGCACTTTCCCTTTTGATTTATGAGTAATATAGCAATACTTACATCTTAAATTACAATCTTCCGTCACAATAAAAGTTAATGTCTGAACGTCATCTCCTCCCCAATCCTGTTCCATTATACCAACTGTATATTTTCTTTCATCCATTTCTTCTCCTTTCTGTCTTTATATCGACTTTTGTAGCTTATGTCTTTATTACGATATTTCTCTATCTTTTATTCACATCGCATTCTACTACCTAATTCTTATTTTGCAATCTTTTCGCATTCTATATTATTGAATTACATTCAATATACTATACTACATATTTTGACAACTTTTTACTCATGTTTTCATCATATCATAGTTTTTTTATAAATAAACACCTTTGGCATGAACGTATCATATTTTGGCGCAAACGTTTCTAACTCAAATATTATTATGCAAAAGGTTCTAGATATAGCAAGATTCGTAATCGCTCCATAGTGCATATATAGACGGCACTATAATCATTTGGGATAATCAACTCAACAGAAAACATGTCAAAAAAATTTAATTCCAAAAGTTCAGTCTATATTTTTTACCTTGTAAGAGGTGATTACTCTAAAACTCCAAACAGCTTATCCGCACGCAATTATTGTCTGCAGGAATGAACACAAATGATTAACGAATGAACCATCGTCCGTATGGGATGTCCGTCAGCGAGTAATGTCAAGAGAATTCTATTACAACAGCAAGCTTCTATATCGAATGTCTCAAGTTCACAAAGCTTGTATGGATTCTCTTCTGGAATAATCACTTGTTCCGATTCCGGTGAAGTTTATGATGTCGGATGGGACTATTTCTGAAAAACGAAAAAAATGCTTAGAAATTTCTTCACACAAGATGACCCTTAAAATTACTGAAAATATATCAGATTCACTTCTTGCAAAAGTTTTGGGAGTACTTTGCTCATGTTGAATGATACAGTTTGTTTTAAACAGATTTATATTGTTTGCGATTATACTGATTGCACTATGGCATAAATTCCCTCTCTTCTATAATTGACTCAAAACTAAAATGCAATCCCTGTGTTCCAGATACTCTTTATCTCTTTTTCGGTCGGAAAAACAGCCCGAATATAAAGTAAGTGTCAAATAAAAACGTGTATTAAAAATAATCACAACTCTTGTATGATTAAGAGTTGCGATCATTTACAGATTTCTTTCACATATGGGTTCTACGGCAGATAGTCATCAAGATCTCAGAAAATTCGAGAAATGCACTTCCGTGAACTGCAAACAGGATATATTTTATATACTTCATTGGCGAAATTCCATTTGCATTCTCTAACAGTATATAGATTCCTGCACTTGCCTGTACTCTTTGTGAACTTCTGAAAAATAACCAACTCTTTCGGTCAATCACAAATGAACAGATACAGTTCTGCGCTAATGAATTACTGATCGTACAGTTTCCTTCTTCAGATAATTGGAAAATTCGCTCCATTTATACGTAAATGTTAATATTCATGCCTTCCATTATTCCAATTAGATTGAATATCCAATACTTCTCTATTCCATTTTTTCTTGATTACCATATATTTTCATTAATAATCAATTTTTATATTTTTCATGCAATTTTCTATATCTTGAGGCTTTGTCACTTTATAGGAAAATATCGGTACACTTTTTTTTATGCTTTTTTCTGCTAAATAAATTGCAAGTTTCTCTATAACACTATACTCTTTTTTCATCATTTCTCCTCCAAATCTGAATTCCTACAATAATTCATTTCTATTTCTTATGCAAAAGTAATATTCCTTGTTCATATAAAACAAACATAGCAATATATAAATATTTTTCTTTTAACTGACTTCCTAATATCCACACTATGTTTATCAGCAATAACGTTTTCCCTTTCACTTTATTCTTTTCTTTTCTTCTTCCTACATAATATTCATCATAAGGCGCATATACTAAATATATTATATTTAATGCTATTACTCCAATAATTATCCACTCATTTTTAACTTTGATATATGGTGACACAACAACAGGTAAAAATATAGCAATGCCAGAAACCGCAAAACACATAGCATCGCTTTTTGCATGCCATCCCCCAGATTGCTTACGAATACTACACCATATTAAAAGCGAAAACAAAACATCTTCCTTTTTTCCTATAATAACTCCCACTACCATATATATTATTATTTTTATCATACTATTAAAAAGTAGTTCCATACCATAACCAATAACAGTCATTTCTTCTTTGGAATAATCTCTTTTTCTATCCATAAGCGAAACTACATATTCCGACAGTTTTCCCACTTATTTTCCCTCTTTTTATTTATAGTGTCATCATATCACAGTTTTTTTATAAATAAATACCTTTGGCATGAACGTACCATATTTGGACATAAACGTTTTAAAAAAGAAAATGCACTGTACGGTATATTTTCCTCTATTATCATAAGTGCTCAAATTTTAGACATGGATATAAAAATCCCCGGCTGCATTTTTACGGCCGGAGCACCTTGACAATTCACATATAATTGATTATTGATTTGAGTCATTTGCACGACGTTCGATTTCGGATTTGATATCTTTGTTCCATGGGGCAAACCTATCCAACTACTCATCACACATCCTATCATTCGGGAGCTTTTCCAGGAGATAGATTAGATAGTGATAGACGTTTACTCCATTTGCTTTTGCCATTTCTACCATTGTATAGACGATAGCACTAGCTTGAGCACCGTTTGGAGTATCACAGAACATCCTCACAGAGCTGCCGAAGCACTGTGACGAACAAGGATATATAGATCCTGCAGAACTGGATGATCTGATGCCCTGGTCATCAAATCTTCCGGAGGAATGCAGGAAACCACGCCGTTCATAAAAAGTGGCGTTTAATTTATCATCCGGCGTATGGTTTGACGTTTACCGTTTATCGCTCATAATGAAACCTACAAATGTAGTGAATTTCTACTTCCTATCAAAAAAAGTAGAGTAAAAATCTATCTACTATCATTATGAGTTAGAAAACAGTAAATATCCAGTTACCTAAAAATTATGGGGTTACCTATTATCCGTTTTTCGCATAGTCCGATTCTGTTTCTAACAATTTATAAAGGTAAAAAATCGTCACCTGCCTTTGATTACTGGCTGTAACGATTTTTACTATCATGGATTAAAATAATTATCCTTTTACTATTTTTCCAATTATTTACTTTTTATTTTTAACCTTCATTAAGACCATTAGCTAATTCGGTGTCTCTGCAAAATTGCTGTTCCTTAATGTCATCCATTATGCGTTTTACAAATATATTTATAATTCAATTTTTTCAAAAACGTTAGCTTTTTTATGTAAAAACAAATTAAAAGTATGCTTCAATCCAAATTGCATCTTATTATCCCTGTGAATTTTCGAAAGAACACTAACTCCCATAAAATATCTAACATCCTTAATTAATTCACAATTTCTATCTCTTGTGTAATTTCCCCTTCCGAGATATCAACATTGTGTATAATTCCATACTTTTTTATAAGCTTTTCGGCCCAATATAGTCCCATCCCTCGATTTTCCCCTTTGGTCGTATATCCCTTATCACGCATTACTGCTAAATCTGGTTTCTTTTTATAATTATTTATCACCGAAAAAAGTACTCCATATGTCGTATTCATAGCAACTATCACAATATATCCGTTTTCCATATTCTGTGTTTCTTCTATTGAATTGTCTAAAAAAACTCCCAATATCCGAATTATGTCCTTCATATAACTACATTCACACTGAAATTTTTCATCTATTTGTACTTTTATTTTTATATTTTTTGTTTGCGCATATAATATTTTTTCATATAGAAATCCCTTTAATTCTAACGCATCTACATTTTTTAATTCTTTCCATGTATTTTCTTGTATATCCAATTCATTCATTTGGATAATATTGGATAAATACGTTTTCATTTCTTCAACCCGACCTTCTTTTAAAAAACCGGATAAACCTAGCAACATATTTTTATAATCATGTCGAAATGCACTTGTCTTATCATTTATAATTTCTAAGTTCTTTATATACGTTTCTAATATCTCTAATTTTTTCTCTTCTGCTTTTTGTTCCTCATCTCTTTTAACAGTTTTTATACAAATAATAATAAGTACTGAACTTGTCATCATGCAAATCGCAAATAATATAATATTAAATTTAATTCCTTTTATCGAGTATCCTATTCGTTCTCCCATAGATATGTTAATTACAAATATAATTAAAAAAAACATTAAATTAACAAAGAGACCTATTAACATAGTTTTTGAAGATTTTTTCCCCTTCATCTCTGTCCAATTACATATTCCAATAATTTTTCGAATCAAATACAATAAACCACTGAAAGAAATTATATATCCTATACAAAAAGGTAACCAATATGTAACTGAAATCTCATAAACTGAAATTTTCCATGTTTTTGCTACAAAATATAACATTATATTATTGAATGTTATATTAACCAGATATCCTATACATCCTACGCATAAATTCCATATTCGATTTTCCTTAATAAATAGTGCAAGAATTAAAAATAATATCGGTGCCATCACAACTCCAGTAACTTGCCCCAAATTAGTAATTGAACTAAGTTCTGCCATAAGCATTACATAAACTATTAAGATTATGTAATGATATCCTTTTAAATTATAGGTTATTAAGCCAGTCACACTTATTACAATGATAATTGCTGATAAAAGATTATATATGACCTGCATTTCTTATTTACTGCCTTTCTGTTTCTTTACATATTTTTTTCATCTCACGTACTGACACGTCTACTTGATATCCCCCATACAAATTCAATCTTCTATTTTTTTTGTCAATTTCTAAAATCATACTTTTTTGCACAATACATGATTTATTCACAAATATAAATTTTTTCGAATCAACTTTTTCATATATTTCCTTCAATGTCTTTCTTACTTGAATTTTTTTGCAAGCAATATTAAATTCTATCAGATGTGTTTCTTTTATCGCTTGAATATATATAATATCTTCTTCTATAATTTCGAATTTTCTACTCCCCGAACCAATTTGTATTTTCTGCTTCACTTTTGTATCTTGATCTTGTTTAATTTTATAAAAAACCCTATTCAAACGTTCTATAATGTGAATCGAATCTATATCATCCAAATAATATTGCGGTTTTTTCACAATAAAATCCAAAACATCTAATTGATATTCAAACACTTTATATGCCAAATCATCTTTAGCTGTAATAAATACCAAATAATAATCACTACTTTTTTTTCTGAGCTTCTTTGCTAGTCCAAATCCATCCATATCATACCCCAGCATCTGGATGTCTATGAAAAATAAACGCTGTACATTTTCATAGGACTCTTGTTCTACATCTTCTAGTATTTCTTTTGGATTCTGATGTGCAGAAACAATCTTCCCCCTTATATTGGCAGACTTTATATACCTTTCTAATTCTCTTTTCCAAAATTCTAATTGTATTTTTTCATCTTCGCATAAATATATTTGAATCATTTTCTCTCTCTTTTATTTTTTCATAGTATTTTAAAAATAATTGTAACACATATTATAAATAAATATCTAGTTACTCCCTTTATATTATATACACACATAACTTTCAAAAAACTGTCGTTTTGTATCAAACTTTATTTCACTCTGATAATTTATTTGTATCATTCACAGTTTTCTTATATACTTTACTTCAAACTCCATATCCCATAATGGAACTGCAATTCACTGTATAACTGCTCTGCCGTACCTGATCACTGGAGTTTCCTTCTATGGTATAAACTCTTCCACCTTCACATTTTTCCACGATTCCCACATGATCCGAGTTTCCATCATGATCCCAGTCGAAAAAAATGATCATTCCGGCTGTCGGGGTTGTTCCGCCACTCTGCCACTTATTCT
>OLQJ01000759.1_pt1 | contig 14720 bp, 8 predicted proteins | sample 1673231 | NCBI WGS metagenome assembly OLQJ01 (sample SAMEA3136769, study PRJEB25190) | human gut metagenome | biome: human gut; feature: human-associated habitat; material: faeces | place: Austria | collected 2013
TAACATCACGGATCTTCACCATCCCTTTGACACGTTCCGCTGTCATTGCCGGAAGTTCCATCCGGTTCATCACAGAGTTTTCCCGGTAATACACTTCCTCATTGACCACCGTAAAGCTGAAATTCTTTACTTCCGGGTCTGCTGGAATGGACACCACATCTTCTTCCAGTTCGGTATCGGAAAGTTCCAGTTCCGTAATGGTACCATGTATATGCTTTACAGCTTCCTTTAACTGCTCCTCTAAGGTTATTCCCTCTTTTGGTCTTACGGTTACTTCCTGCTTTCCATACTGGGTACTCTCCGTTGTAAACTCTCCAAGCACCATTTCCGGATGATCTGCAAAATACGCATTGACCGAATATCCTTCGGCAGTTTCCTTCAGATGTATCCAGTCCGGTTCCTCAATGGAAGTCCTGTCTCTTTTCTGGAAAAATAAAATATCGGAAACAACACCTGTATTGGCATTTCTCTGGAACGCATTATTTGGAAGGCGGATCACCCCTAATAACTCTGCCCGGTTTGCAAAATACTGTCTGACTGCCTGATTCTGCTTATCCATCGTCCCACTGGAAGTCACCACGGCTACCACACCACCGGGACGAACCAAATCAAGGGATTTTGCGATAAAATAATCATGGATCAGAAAATGGTGGCGGTCATATCTGCGGTCACTGACCTGATATGCTCCAAATGGTACATTCCCGATCACGCAGTCAAAAAAGCTGTCCGGGTAATCTGTTTCCTCAAATCCCTGTATGGCAATCTTATTTTTCTGGTAAAGCTGCCTTGCAATCCTGCCCGAAACCGGGTCGAGTTCCACACCGTACATATTAGTTTTGCTCATACTCTCCGGGATCAGTCCCATAAAGTTACCAACACCACAGGACGGTTCCAGAATATTTCCCTGTTTCAGTCCCATATTTTCCAGTGCTTCATACATGCTTCGGATCACGGTCGGTGATGTATAAAAAGCATTTAAGGTCGATGCTCTTGCTGCACTGTATTCTTCCGGTGATAAGGTATTCTTTAACTCCAGATACTCATTTGTCCAATTACTGTTATTCTCTTCAAATGCCTGCGGGATGCCACCCCAGCCAACATAACGGGATAAAATTTCCTGTTCTTCGGGTGTTGCCAGACGTTCTTCCTGCTCCAGAGTCTGCAATAAATGGATGGCTTCCATATTTGCTTTATACTTTGCTTTCGGACCACCTGCTCCAAGGTCATTATCCTGAATCCGAAAGTTATGCGGTTCTGTTACAATCTTTTCTGCTTCCGGTTTTAAATATGGTTGAAATTCTCCCTCATATCCAAACAGTTCATTTTCTCCGGGAATATAATTGTGTCCGGTTTCCAGACACCGGAACACATCGGCAGTTGGTGCATTGCTGACTGCATAAAAATCATCATAAGAATACTTTGGGAAATCTTCTGTATGGTAGGTCGATAAATGCAGTTCTGTATTGGAACGGGTCTGTGCAACCAGATCTTTTCCTTCTATTCCTTCCGGCAATACCCCTACTGCTTCAAAATGATACCCCTGATACTCAAAAACACCTTCATCCCAGGACTCCGTTATCTCTTCTTCTGATTCCTTTTGTTCCTGTCCCTCAGAAGTTTCTGTTATTTCCTGTTCCTGATTTTCCGGAATATATTCTTTGGCAGTAACCTCTTCCTCTTCTATTTCCTCCACATCTGACATATCTACTACGGTCGGTTCTGTCACCGCCTTCGTATCCAAGAAATCAAACATGGTCATCTGGTGCCCGGATGGTTCCGCAAAAGACGGTTCTGCTTCCAGTGTCGGGAAAATCGTATAGGTTCCTTCTGCATACTGGTGAAGTTCTGAAAGAAGTTCTGTTTTCTGCTGGTAGTTTGTCCCATATGCCTCAAAATCTAATGGCAGAACTGCCAATGCTGCATCCATCTTCTGTAACAGTTCTTCTGCCTGCTCTGGATTCTCTAAAACTGCCACCATTTCTTTTCCTGGTTTTTCCCAGAAGAAATCATCCGTAAATGGTCTGTCTATCTCTTCCGGAAGACGGTCATAAAAGCGGAGTACCTTGTTTGCCATCTGTTCCCGTTCATATTCCGGCATACGAGCATAATCTTCTGCCTGCAGGAACTGGTCATTCTTTATCAGATAAGCTACTCTATTTGCAACTTTATTCCAGGATAATAAAACTGATGTATATGGATTTCCATAAGCACCTCTTGCAAGAAACAATCCTTTTCCATCATAATTTGCGTGTGAATCATCGGCACCAGACAGTGCATGACTGCTTCCACCGATCCCATACTGTTCCTTGATAAAACCTGTCCTCGATCTTTCATCCTCATGCAGCAGATAAAAGGAATATGTCCTGAGTCTGCCTTCGGAATACGCCCCACCTCTGACAAGAAATGCGTCGATCTCGTCTTGTGTAATGAACATCTGCTGTTCTTTCCATGCAAATCCCTCTCTTGCCTGGTATGGGATCACTTCATCTGCAAACTTCTGGAACTGTCTGGAGATATTGACCGGATTATAATGATGGAAACGCATAAGAGAGTTGTCCGTCTCATAGGCTTCTGCCAGTGCTTCCAGTCTTTCATTCAAATCCGAAAGCCACCCTGGATCTTGCAGTTTTTCAGTAAGATAATCCGTGATTTCCGGATAAATACTACGAAGATGCGGCAGATCTGCTTCATCAAAGACAATCTCTGCCACACCTTCTGCCATATCCCCTTTCATATAAGCAAGTGCCTGTGCGTGTTCCTTCAATGCGTTGTCCCTTGCCACATCCAATACCGACTGCGGGGCATATTCTCCCTGATTTAAAAGCTGATGGATACGTCTGCTGACATCTTTCCAGGATAAAAAGGCTTTATCCAGAATCTGGTCTGCCACCGTATGCCCGACTGCGATCTGCATCCCAGTTTCATCAAACCAGACGGAATACTCCCTTCCATCCATCTGAAAACCTTTGCCGCCTTTTCTATACTCACGCTTTACAAACTCCGTGTATTCTCCCGGTGACTGTTCACTCATAAAGTTATAGATGATACGCAGCTGGCTTCCTGTCCGGTTTCCTCCCGTCCGTAAAATATCATCCACAACACTTTCCGGAATAGGAATCTCCCCGGCATAAAAAGCAGCTACTCTTTCACCAATCTGCCTTTTCTGTTCATTTGCTGTAGGATATTCGGGCAAAGATAAAGCAGAGGCAATTTCTTCCTCTGCTTTGCTCAGTCCATCTTCTCTTGTATCTTCAACTAGCTGTATACCAATTCCGTCAAGATGCTCTCTTCCGCTGTTGCCATCAGTGCGTTCATATGTGCTGTCCAGGCCATCGGGTCTGCTTCCTTGTCCGGTGCCGGATGGTTCTTCAGCAGTTTCTCCATCTGGCTGTCCATCCTCTCCTGTGCTGCCTTCTCGATCTCTGCCAGATGGCTGTTCAGCTTTCCTGTCAGGAACAGGCTCTGATACAGGCTGTTCTTGTGTTCCTTCAGGAATGTCCTCCGAAGCATCCCGTATTTCCCTATTGTCACTTCTTCCTCCTCTACGGTCAGGTTCGGAAACAGGTAATCCCCCTTGCGATGATATGTCAGTTCCATAGTCGGTTCCTCCTTCATTCTCGATATTTTCTTCTTTGTTGTTTTCTACGCCCTTATTTTCACGCATTAACGTGTTAAAGTTATTATAATTCCTTTCATTGGAAATTTCAACCTCTTTTCTGGCTTCTTCCAGAGAAATTTTATGTACCGTCCTTCCAATGTCAATCAGAACACTCTCACTGATCTGGCTTGCTGCATTTCCAAGAAAGGTCAGTACAGACAGCCGGTTATAATCGGTAATATGCATAAAATCCTCTTCTTCCAGAAGCTCCATCGGTTCCAGACCACACCGTCTGCAAAGCATGTAATATACACTGTCCGTTGCAAGCTGGCGGAAATCACTGCGGACCGTAACTTCATCCAGATCTTCCAGATACGTTCCTTCCGCTACATATTCCAAGCCGTCCAGATATTCTTCCAGACTGTCTGCGACCATTTCCCTTGCAACCGCCATCAACGCATCCGATAAAGTCCCTGTATCTTTTTCTTCCAGACCATACGCTTCTGCCAGATGGGTAAGAATCTCTTCCTGCTGATGTTCCTGCATCTGCCACAGGTAAGGGCTTCTTCCGCCTGCCACCATGTGCGTATCTGAAATATCAAACACATACCGGAGTCTGGTATTATGACCATTCTCGTCAAGCAGGGCGATTCCCCTAGCTCCCCGGTTTACCCAGCGGAACATCTTCTCATTCCACAGTTCCAGGGACGCACAGGCGGTTGCCTGTGGATGCTGTGCGTGGATCAGTAACTGGTCTGTAAAAGGATACCGGTATAGTCTCGCTGCGGTATCCATATAACCCATCCAGTCCCTTGGCGAACTGCTCACCGATGTCGCATGTTCCTGTGCCAGTTCCCGGATGTCCTGTAATTTCGACATACTGCCTACCTCCTTGCCTTATTTCTTCTTTGGAAATTCCAGATGGAACCTTGGCTTTCCGTCCTCCAGTGTCAGTAAAAGGTCTGCGTCAAACTTTATATCTTTTTTTCTGGAATACAGCCCTTTTACATGGGTGCAGGCTTTATCAAGAAGCTCCACTGCCATCTTTTTATCCAGTGTTTTCTCCATGCTTCCTAAGAAACGGTTTTCTTTCCAAAGGGCAAAATCACACTGCCTGTTGGAGCAGTAAAAATTCTGCTTTCCTTCGTAGACATCAGAGCCGCAGACCGGACACTTACCAATCACTTCCCTTGCTTTCTGGAACCTTCTCCTTTCCGTTTCCGGTATTTCCCTGCACACAGAAAGAATCTTACCGACTAAAGAAGTGATCTCACCCATAAACTGTGTATCGGTGATCTGCCCTTTTTCCATCATTAAAAGCTGATTTTCCCATTCGGCAGTCATTGCGGCAGATTTCAGATAAGCCGGCATGACATTCACCAGTTCCCTGCCCTCTGTGCTTGGCAAGATCTGCTTTCCTTTTCTGACTGCATAGCCGGAAGAAACCAGTTTTTCAATGATACCTGCCCTGGTTGCCGGAGTCCCCAGTCCTTTCTTCTCTGTCTCCGAATCAAAGTCTTTATTCCCTGCGGTTTCCATAGCGGCAAGGAGGGTATCTTCATTGAATGGTTTTGGCGGGGAAGTAAAATGCACTGTCTTTTCTGCCTTTGCCGGAGAAAGCGTCATTCCTTCCTCATATCCATATGGAATGGAAGTTTCTTTTTCCGTTTCTTCTTCCGGCTTGGCTTTCACGCACTGGTTCTTAAAGGCATTCCCCGCCGCTTTAAATCCCATCTGCACCGGCACTTTTCCTCTGGCGGTAAAATCATGTCCCTGACATTTGACCGTAATATCCGTCTGCTCATACTGATACTCTTCCCCTGTTGCCTGCACCAGCTGCTGGCAGACCAGCATCATCAGGTTCTTTTTGTCCGCTGTCAGATCAGAGATTCCTTTTTCTACGGCTTCTTTTGTTGGAAGAATCGCATGATGGTCGGATACTTTTGCATTGTTAATCACTCTGGTGATGTTATGTCCCAGCTGTCCATAATCCAAGAACGGAAGTAAAACTGGCATTTTCCCTACCAGTTCCTCTACGGTATCCCTCATATCCTCCGTCACGAACTGGCTGTCCGTTCTTGGATAAGTGACCAGCTTTTCTTCATATAATTCCTGCAGCATATCCAGTGTTTTCTTTGCCGTATAGCCAAAGTAACGGTTTGCTTCCCTTTGCAGACTGGTCAAATCATAAAGTTTGGGAGGAAACGCTTTCTTTTGTTCCCTCTTTACCTGTGTAATCACTGCTTCCGAATCCATACATAAGGAAGCAAGGAGATCGGCTGCTTCCTCATTTGCAATATTTTCAGAAACTACCGTAAGCCTTCCGTCTGTCAGTGCTACTTTATAAAAGGCTTCTTTCTGAAAATGCTCAATCTTATCCTGACGTTCCGCAAGCATGGCAAGCGTTGGCGTCTGCACCCTGCCCACAACCAGACGTTTAAAATAACAGGTCGTATATGCCCTGGTTCCGTTCATTCCGATCAGCCAGTCTGCCTGTGCCCTGCATACCGCAGCCATGCAAATATTCCGGTATTCCTCTGCTCCTTTCATTGTCTGAAAACCTGTCCGGATTGCCGTATCTTCCATGGAACTGATCCATAAACGCTTCACCGGTTTCCTGCATCCGGCAAGGTCATACACTCTCTGGAAGATCAGTTCCCCTTCCCTTCCTGCATCACAGCCATTTACCAGATAGTCCACATCTGCCCGGTTCATCAGGCTTTTTAACACATCAAACTGTTTCTTCTTATCTCTGGAAACTTTCAACTTCCAGACCTGCGGGAGAATCGGAAGGTCATCAAACTGCCATTTTTCATATTTCGGGTCATATTCCTCCGGCTGTGCATACTCTGCCAGATGCCCAAGGCACCAGCTGATAATACAGCTCTCCCCTTCTAAATATCCGTCCTCTTTTTTATAAGCTGACAGATTTTTGGCATAACTCTGTGCCACACTTGGTTTCTCTGCGATCACTAAAAATTTTGACATACGCTTTTTTTGTCCTTTCTGAAAAAAGGGCAGCCAAACTGCTCTGGCTGCCCCTGTCCTTATTTTGGTTGCTTCTTTGGAGATGGAAGTTTATTCTTCTTCCTCATCCTCTTCTTCATTTACATACGGTCCGTCAGAGAACTCCAGCTGTTCGCTTACATAGTCATCCTCTTTGCCACGTCCATGCTTTTTATAAACGGCGATACCTGCCACTCCAAGAATCGCTGCAAGTACGATTGCTCCAAGTCCTTTTACATTCATTCCTGTCTTTTCTTCTTTCTTCACTCCGGTTTCCTCCTCTGCTACCGGGGTAGTTTCCGGTGTGGTTTCCGGGATCACTACGGTTGATTCTTCGGTTTCTTTGCTCTTTTCTGTCTCATCCAGAAATTCTGCCAGGTCATTCTCATCGACCAGGGACATCATATATACATTTTCTGTATTGCTGGAACGGTCAATGACCATGTAAAATGTATTTCCCTTCTTGGTCTGGATGGTAAGGAACTGTTTCGTATCATCATTTTCCTTATCATCCACCAGCTGGGCATTTCCCGGAGTAGAAAAAGCCGAATTATCCCCTTCCCCGGTGACCCTTCCGGTATCCTCTTTCTTCTCCGTATCTTCTGTTGATTCTGTTGCCGTTTCTTCTACTACCTGTGTCGTTGTCTCCTCTGCCGGTGGGTTTGCATTTGCATAAACCGTAGCAATGGATGTCCCGGAGATCATGGTGACTGCCATGGCAATCATAAGCAGTTTCTTTAGCACTTTATTCCTCATCGTCTAAAACCTCTCTTTCTGTCATCTGACCAACAGGTGGTCTGTGAACTTCTGCGTTGTTTTCCTTTTTCTGCGGAGCTTTTGCATCCTCCACCGTGATACCACCGTCCTCATCCATCTGGATCGTAACGGTTCCTTTCTGAATCCCGTCAAGCAGGACAAGCAGGCTGCGGCTGTCCAGCTTCATGGAACGGAACGACTTAACGATCTCTATATCTTCCATCTGCTGTCTCAATGTATTCTGCCGCTTCAGGTGTTCCTGTAATTCAGCAATCTTATCCTCCGTTTTCTGAATATCATTCAGAAGTTTTTTTAATTTCATGTTCATCTGCCCTGTCACCTCCTTTAATGCAGACGACCAAACGCCATAAAATGTTCCTGCCAGTAAGCACTTGCAATGCTGGTATACTGGACAGGCTTGCCACAGTGGATCATCATGTTATTGCCGACATAGATTCCCACATGGCTTGCTCCCGGTGTGTCATAGGTTCCCTGGAAGAAGATCAGATCTCCCGGTTTTGCCTCCGATGGTGATACCTGCGAACAGTGTGACCGCAGCTCATCGGCAGTACATCTTCCGACATTCCATCCATTTCCACAGTTATTGATAACCCAGCTTACAAAGCCGGAACAGTCAAAACCACTTGGGGAATAACCGCCCCATACATATGGAACACCCAGATATTTTTCTGCTTCCTGTATCATTTTTGCAAACTGTGGATCAGATAAAGCATCTGCCGGTATGTCGTAACCAAATCCACTGCTTCCGGTGGGTATGCTGTTTAGATCAAACAGATAATCACGGTTGCCATAATATTTGTTATACGCATCGTAGCGTTCCTGTTCTTCCTCTGTCATACGGCTCCTTAACACGGCATCCAGGCTGTGGTTTGTCATCGTCACATCCAGACGGTTCACCTCTTTTGTAGTCGTGACCTGCACTTCCTGGTTTCCATTGCTGTCTGCTATGTAGGCTTCCCATGTCTGGTGTCCATGTGCGGATGCCGCCGCATGATTGTCATAGTAAACATCGAACTGTACCCCATATCTTGCGAACGCTCCGGTATCTTCTACTACATATTCCACACCGTTCATGACTACATGGGTTCCGATCGGCACAAATGGATTCGCCGCATCCACGGCAATCGTATGGTTTGCTGTCGGCATTGCCCCACTGGCTGTCGGTCCGCCACTCCACTGGCCACAGCAGATCGGGCAGTTACAGTACCCACTTGTCACAACCAGTCCCAAGGACTCCCCTACCCGGACAGTCTTGGTTTCTGTAACTGTTTCTCTGGTAGAGTCTGTGGTGATTCCATACTGCTGTCGGAAGATCTCCTTAATCTCCTCTGCCACTTCATCGTAAGTGAAGCCGCCGTATTTTACCGTAAGATAAGAGATCAACTGATATGGGTTATGACCGATCTCATCAATCTGGTACCGGTATTCGTCATAATCCGGATGGGTGGATTCCATCTGATTGATCTGTGTATTCAGTGCTTCTTCCAAGGCACGGTACGCATTTTCAGCGGCATAAATATCTTCATCCGTACTGGAATAGCTGGTAGAGATGATTGCTGAAGAAGCTCCCTGCAAAGATGCCGTACAGCTGGTAAAACTGGCTGCGATCAGCACAAAGATCAGAGCAAAAACAGCTACCGTGGCAAAAATCCCCCGGTTCTGTGCCGCCACCATCTTGACGGCATCTTTCGCTTTTTCCGTAAACTTCTGTGCGGAAGTGATCGCTGCATCCTTTACTTTTTTACTCTGTCTGGCTGCCTGATACTGCTTCTGGTAACGCTTCTTCTGAAAGAGTTTCTGCAGGGCAGATTTCTTTTTCTTCTCTGCTTCTCTTTTCACTGCGTCCTTCGCTTCATTTCCATAGGCAGTCTCAAATATCAGCCTGCTCCTTTCTGCTTCATCCAGGACGCTTTCTTTTAATCTCCGAGATTCTTCCCTTCGCCCTTTCAGCCGTTCCCGCATGTAGATGGATTTCCTTGCAAGGCTTTCCCCGACAAGCTCTGCCCGGTGTGCCCCTTCCACTGCCGCATTTTCATCCTCTTCTTCGTGCGTTTTCCAGTGTGCTGCTGTGACTGCCGCATCTTTGACTGCCGATGCCGGATTCCGGATACCGATCCCGGCACCATGTACCATGCCGTCACCCTCATCACCAAAAGACAGACGGGAAACTTTTTTCCGCTGTTCCTTCAGCACCCGTTCCCTTTTGGACTTGCCTTTGATCTCCTCGTGGAACTTATCCAGGGAATCTTCCATCACTTCGGAAGTTTCCCGGTAACGGGCAGATTCTCTTTTGGCTGCTTTTTCTTCTCTGGAAGTCTCCTTTTCCTTCCTTCTTTCCTTTGCAGCATAATCCCTGACCATCTTTTTCTTCCGAAGATCCCGGCTGTCTGCAACTGTCTCCAGATATGCCCGTTCCTCTCTTGGCTGTCCACGGATACTCTCTGTGCGAAAGGCAGATTTGGGATTTTCTCCATTTTCAACGGAAATATCTCCCTCTATTTCTACCTCTTCACCCATATCTGAGTTTATATCCTGGTCGGATACATGTTCCCTGCTATATCTGGGTTTTCTGGAACTCTGCTCCGGCTGCTCCATCTCCCGTTCTTCTTTAAGCCGTTCATGTCTGCGTTTACTAAAATCCAGTTCCTCTTTCTTCTCACTGCGGGAAATCTCGGTATCCGTATCCCGTCCGGTGATCCTTTTTTCTTCCTTGTTCCGGAGGTTTTCTTCCCGCAGACCATCCCGGCTCATCTTCTGGACGGTTTTATCTCTCGCCTTATACTCATGCTCCTGCAACTTTGACCATCCCCTTTACTGTTTTGTACCGGTTATTCTGTCTTATCCTGATAGTCCTCCCATTTTTCCAACACTTCATCTGCCATCCCTGCAATGGAATCCGTCAGCTTGTCTGTCATTCGCTCACTTAAAGTCCCCCTTACAGCCAGACAAGATACAATTCCCGTAAAGTCAATCAGTTCTGCCAGATAGATAAGGTCATCCACCATCTCATCAGCCATTACTTTTTCCTTTCTGTCCTTTTCCATTTTCAAAATCTCCTTTTCATTGTCTGCACAGATTCTTTCTGCAAATACGCAGCAAGGCTCACCGCTGCATCTCTCCATGTTTCTGTAATCTTCCATCTTGTAATCCTCCATGATTTCCGGGCAGAAAAATTGCCGGAAGTATCTCCCGGCTCATCCTCTACTCTGTTTTATTTTGTTTCGTTTATTTCTTTAATCGTTCCGTTCTCCAATACCAAGTTTCTTCCGTTTCTCCACCTCGTCCGGCTTGGAAGTCATCAGGGCATACAACATCAGGGAATTATCAAACTTATCCTTGAACGGGATAATGGTACTGCCATAAAAGACCAGTCCCTCACCTTCCCCGCTGTTCGTTACATAAGAAAGCTGGTGAGGGGAAATGTTGAGCTGCTTTGCAAGGATCTGTCTGTCACCGGATGCCTGATTGAGCATCAGTATAAAGTCAGAGTTTTCAAAGATGTTCTCAATCTCCCGGCTGGCTAACAGGTCTTTTACGTTCTGTGTGATACCCGTCGGGATACCACCCCATTTACGGAATCGCTTCCAGATCTCCACGCTGTATGCTGCTGTCTGCTCCTCTTTTAAGAGCAGATGGAACTCATCAATGTAATATCTGGTACTCTTATTCGCAGAACGGTTGATCGTTACCCTGTTCCACACCTGGTCCTGTACGATCAGCATCCCCAGTTTTTTCAGCTGTTTTCCCAGATCCTTAATGTCAAAACATACGATACGGTTACTCAGTTCCACGTTGGTTCTATGGTTAAACACTTTTAAGGAACCATTGACGTAAATCTCAAGTGCCGTTGCCAGACGCTGTGCTTCCTGCTCTTTCTGATTACGGAGAAGATTATATAGATCCTCTAAGATCGGCATTTTTTCCGGTACCGGGTCAGAAAGGAAATCCTGATAGACCAGCCTTACGCATCGGTCAATGACGGTCTTTTCAACCGGCTCCAGTCCGTTCTTTCCGCCTACTACCAGCTCACAAAGAGACAGGATGAAGTCCGATTTTAAGGAAAGTGGGTCATCATCGTCAGCGTAATCCAGGTTAATATCCATCGGATTGATATAATCGTGGCTGGTCGGGGAAATACGGATCACCTGTCCATGAAATGCCCGGACTAACGGATAATATTCACCTTCCGGATCACAGACGATAATGTCATCTTTCGTCACGATAAATGCGTTTGCAATCTCTCGTTTTGCCGCAAACGACTTACCGGAACCCGGTGTACCAAGAATCAGTCCGTTCGGGTTTTTCAGCTTCTTCCTGTCTGCCATGATAAGGTTATTGGACAGGGCATTTAATCCATAATAAATAGATTCCCCAGCCATAAATAATTCCTGTGTGGTAAACGGAACAAAAATTGCTGTGGATGTCGTTGTCAGTGCCCGTTTGATTGGCACAAAATTCATCGCAAGCGGCAGGCAGCTCATCAGTCCCGGCTCCTGCTGGTAATCCAGCCGTTTCAATGCACAATTATATTTCTGTGCGATGCCGGCAGTCTGGAACACCACATTTTCCAATTCCTGTTTGGTCGGTGCGGTATTTAAAAACAACGCTGTCACAAGGAACATTCGCTCATTTCTGGACTGCAGATCTTCCAGAAGCCTTTTTGCTTCCCCACCGTATGTATTTAAGTCCGAAGGGATAATGTCCATGTCATAACCTGCCCGGACCGCTTTTTTCTGTTCCTCGATCTTCATACGGTTAATATCCGTCACCTTGCTTTTCACCAGTTTGATCGCCTTCATCTGGTCGATGGACTGGATATGGAAATTTACCATCAGGTTACTGTCCATCTCCAGAAACTCTGCCAGCATCTTGTCGGTAAGTTCCGGTGCAAGGATCTGTAAATAGGAAACAGCTCCCATCGTGCCGCCTATCTCAAAATCTTTTCCATTCTTAAATACAAAACTGGTCGGTGCGACATAATCCTTGGTACTAAGCCCTGTCCGAAGTACATCGTCATAAGAGAAATGGAACGGAACTTTGCTGTCCTGGTTAAAGGTTTCATACATGATCTGTAACCGTTCCTCTCCGTTCAGCGGATAGGCAGATACCCCAAGGATCTTAAAGTTATTCAGAATATCCGACTCGATACGTTCCAGTTTTGGCCGTGCTTCCCGGATATTCTCCGCTTCAATCCCAAATGTGATATATTTGGTACGCATCAGCCCGTTATTTCCTTTTGCCAGCTGGTTATTGAGCATCTGGGCAAACTCCATACGCAGGTCATCAAATGCATCCTCCTGCGGATTGATATGGATGACCTTCTCATACTCTGCCATGTTGCTGTGCTGGTTGATAAAAGACAGCTGAAAATGAATTGTGCTGTCAAAGTAATTCAGGAAATCACACCAGTTTTCAAAGATGGCGTTCTTATCTTCATTCTGTGCCAGCTGATAGTTGATGTCATAAAAACGGATCGTCTTGGAATAAAACTTGTCCTGCACCCGGCAGATACCGTCCCTTCCCATCTCATGGTATGGAATCGACTGCTGTGCAGTGATCCTCTTATCTCTGGCACTATCCGGTGTTTTCTTTCCTGTCCCACTGCCTTTCGTTCCGGAAACCACTTTTCCTGCCGGACGCTGCCCCGACGGTGCTGCGACAGGTCTGCTCTTTTTCTTTTTTGCGTTTTTCTTTGCGTCACGCACTGCCTGCTTTTCTGCTCTGGCTGCCAGCTTTGCTTCCCTTTTTGCATTTTTCTTATCCGCTTTTTCATGTTCCTTATGCAGTTTTTCTTCATATTTCTGTGCCCTTTTGAGGGCTTTCTTTTCCCTGCGTGTCAGTTTCCGGTTCGGTCTGCGGACACCTCTTTGCCGTTCCAGTGCTTCATACCCTGTCACCATCGGCTCATCATGCAGTCTGCCGCTTACTGGTCTTCTTTTCATTGCGGGGTCTGGAAGTTCTTCTTCTCCATCCTCCTCATCCAGCCAGTAATCATCCGGATATAATTCGTCTAAACTCTGTGGCGGCTGTCTATCGTTTTTTCTTTTTAACACTCTTCGTTCCCCCTTTCTTCTTTCTGACCACGGTATATTTTTTCTCGTACATATTTTCCATCTGGTACTTGCGTACCGGAGGACGGATAAATTTTACGGTGATCATATTTTTTAAGACCTTTTCTAACGGAAGCCCATCCTTCTCATACATGGCAAACAAAAATGCCGGAAGCATCAGAAGGCACATCCCGGTCGCTGCGTTACTGGAACCAATAATTCCCCTGCTTAAGAAATAAAACGGAAGCCCTACCGCCGCCGCAATCCCAAAGCAGATCAGCTGCCGTTTCGTCAGATTGAAAATGATCTTATTCTTGACCTTGGTTAAGTCTTTAGGCACAGATACAAATGCCATTGCCAATTCCTCCTTTCTTAATGGGCGTTAAAGATACTGCGGGCGAAGTTTCCTGTTTTCATCAGACTGAAACACAGGATCACCGTGTATGCCATCACGCCGAACAATGCAGAATGTATGTTATCTGACATTTGGATGTTTGCGACCAGGACCGCATAGATTCCCACGCAGACCATCATAAAAAATCCCTGGAATGCCAGTGCAAACAATCCACGAAGATAGTTGTTCCCGATCTGCCCCCATTCCCGGTTGGACATGGTTGCGAACGGGATCGCTCCAACGGACGAATAGAGATAAATCTCAATCATACGTCCATACAAAATCACTGTAATAAAGACTGAGATAATCTTCATACACAGGCTTACAAGCATCGTTTCCAGTGCCAGTATGACAAGTTCACCAATCTCCATAGATTCCATCGCCGTTTCCATTGTAGAGATCATCGTATCTATATTGATCGCTGTATCAGAACTGATAACTCCAGCTGCCCGGCTGACTACGGACTGCCCGACATCAAATACCGCCATCGTGATCGTAAAGGTATGGCTGACGATCCAGACTGCCACCCACATCTTGAAAAAGTATTTAAAGAACATCCAGGTGTCGATGTCGTGCATATTGTTCTTTTCTGTTAACATGGAAATCAGCTCATAACAAAGCACAAAGGTAATAATCATACCGGCAATCGGTACAATGACCGAATCGGAAAGATTTTGTATCATGCTGAAAATGTTTCCATTCCAGCCTTGTGGTGTCTGCCCAACCTGAGCAGCAATCTCACCTGTCTTTTCATTGACATCGGTATACATTGTTGTCAGATTGGAACTTACCATGCCTGTCAGAAGATCCCTCATCCATGTTTCAATCGCCTCAAATATACGATCCATGAGTCATCTCCCTCCTAAGTTTCTCAGCTAAACAAACCGGAAAGTAA
>OLQJ01000769.1_pt1 | contig 14509 bp, 3 predicted proteins | sample 1673231 | NCBI WGS metagenome assembly OLQJ01 (sample SAMEA3136769, study PRJEB25190) | human gut metagenome | biome: human gut; feature: human-associated habitat; material: faeces | place: Austria | collected 2013
AAGCTAGGCTCCAAGGTAACAGTAAATGGCGACGACAATATTACGACGGAAATTAGTCAAACTGGTGACGACACGAAGATCGGCCTCAAATTGAAGAAAGATCTTAATGTTACTTCTGTTACTGCAGCGGAAACTGTGAAAGCCGGCACTGTAACCATGGGTAAACAGTCCGATGGTGCAAGCCCTGCTAATATGGGTAACTATGTAACAGGTCTTGATAATAAGACTTGGAATGCAGGTAATGTCGTATCCGGTCGTGCTGCAACAGAGGACCAATTGAAACAAGCCTTGGCAGGTCAAACTGATACAGGCCTTAAATTCAATGCCAATGTAGGCGGTGTACAAACTAATAAATTAGGCTCTACTATCACTGTTCAAGGTGAAGGCAAAGCTGCTGATGCCGACTATAGTGGTGACAATATTAAGACTTTCATCAAACAAGATGCTGCAACAGGTAATACAACAATTGATGTAAAAATGAACAAAAACCTTAAGGCTGAATCTGTGAAAGTCGGCAAAGACGGTAAGGACGGCGTATCTCTTACAGGTCCGGATGCGGCGAATGGCACCGACGGTAAAGTAGCTGTTACAGATAAAAACGGCAAGGATGTAGTGTCTATGTCCGGTAAAGACGGTGTAGGTCACATCGGTTTAACTGGTAAAGATGGTCGCAGTGCGGATATTATCGCTGATAAAGGCGCTGCTGATGTTAATGGAAATGAAATCACGCGCATTAAATACCAAGATGAAAATGGCACAACCCATCAAGTGGCAACCAAAGATGATGGCATGGCATATGGTGGTGACTCCGGTACTACCATCAAGAAGAAACTTAATGAACAATTGGACATTAAGGGTGGTGTCACCAATGAATCTGAGTTGACCGAAAACAATATCGGTGTTATTAGCAAAAATAATATCCTTAATGTTCGTTTGGCAAAAAATCTGAAAGGCCTAGATTCCATAACTTTCAACAATGGCACTAATGGTGCAAATGGTAAAACCGTTGTTAATGGTGAAGGCATGACCGTTCAAGATAAGGATGGCAACCCGTTGACTGCTATTACAAAGGACGGCATGAAGATTACCAATGGTCCATCTATGACGAAAGATGGTATTGATGCAGTCGGCAATAAGATTACAAACGTAGCTGACGGTACAAATCCTAAGGATGCGGTTAATAAATCTCAATTGGATACAGCGGCTAACGCTGCTAAGGCAATCGTAACAGAAGGTAATAATATCAAAGTTGATAAGACCACTAATGGTGATGGCTCTACAAATTACAAAGTGGGCCTCAAAGACCAAATAACAATGGGATCTGATGCTACGAAACAAATTGCGATGGATGGTACAACCGGTACAATCAAAGCCGGTGACAAGGTTACAATCGACGGCAACAAAGGCACCATTAAAGCAGGTGATAAAGTTGAAATCGATGGTGATAAGGGCACAATCAAGGCTGGTAATGTGGCGATTGACGGTACAAACGGTACAATTAAGGCTGGCGACAAGGTAACTATTGATGGTAAAGATGGTAAGATTGCAGCAGGTAAGGTCTCTGTTGATGGCAAGGACGGTCATGTGACAGGTTTGGAAAACAAAGATTGGGATCCTAACAATATCACAAGTGGTCGTGCTGCTACAGAAGATCAATTGCAGAAGTCCCATAAAGCCTTGGATAATAAGATTAATAATTTAGGTGATGACATTACGAAGAAAGGCATGGATTTTGCCGGTAATACTGGTGATTTCCACCGTGATTTAGGTCAAAAGGTTACCATAAAAGGTGAAGGCCAAGGGGCCGATAGCGATTATTCTGGCGAAAATATCAAAACAGTAGCCGAAAATGGTAATGTTACTATTAAAATGGCTAAGAATCTTAAGACCGATAGCATTACTACCAAAACAGTTACTGCTGATATGGTCAATACTGATAAGGTGAAAGTCGGCAAAAATGGTCAAGATGGCGTTTCCATTACAGGTCCAGACGCTGCGAATGGTACAGACGGCAAAGTAGCTGTTACAGGTAAAGACGGTAAAGATGCTGTATCTATGTCGGGCAAAGACGGCGTTGGTCACATCGGTTTAACTGGCAAAGATGGTCGCAATGCGGATATAACTGCTGATAAGGGTGATTCTGATCTCGGAGGCAATGCTATTACTCGTATTAAGTACCAAGATGAACAGGGCAAGACACATCAAGTGGCAACCAAAGACGATGGTATGAAATACGGTGGCGATTCCGGTAATGTGATTAACAAAAAGCTTAACGAACAGGTAAACGTAGTCGGTGGCATTACTGATGCTAACAAGTTGACTACAGAAGATAATGTAGGCGTCGTATCTGACGGTACTAATCTTAAAGTTCGTATGGCGAAAGATTTGAAAGGTCTTACGTCAGTAACGACTAAGGATGCCGCAGGTAACTCTACGGTTGTGAACGGCAGTGGCGTAACCATTACTCCTGCTAGTGGTAACACTGTAAGTCTTACTAAAGATGGATTGAATAACGGTGGTAAAACAATTAGCAATGTAGGTCCTGGTGTAAACGGAACGGATGCGGTTAACGTAAATCAATTGAAGGGAGTTACGGAGGGAATGGCTAATGCTATTAATTCTGTGGCGGGCGAAACGCAACGTGTAGGTGCTCATGCGGCAGCTATGTCTGCGTTGAAACCGATTCAATATGATCCGTTAGAACCAACTCAAGTGATGGCTGGTATCGGCAATTACAGAGGTGAAACCGCAGCGGCGTTAGGCGTTGCGCATTATACATCGGAAGATACTATGTTCCATGCAGGCGTATCTGTTGGTAGTCGTCATAATATGGTGAATGCCGGTGTAACTCGTAAATTCGGTTCTTCTGATGAGAAGAAGGCTATTCCTGAGCGCTACAAGGGCGGTCCTATCAGCTCTATGTACGTAATGCAGGATGAAATGACTGCTTTGAAAGCTGAAAATGCACGCATGAAAGCGCAGGATGAAAAATTAACTGCAGACTATGCGGCATTGAAAGAAGACAACCTTCGTCTACAGAAAGATAACGAAGAAACTAAACGACAATTAGCTCTTATTATGAGTCGTTTAGGCATGTAAATCATATAAATTTCATTTTATATTCATGTGGTAAAATCTGTTGATGTACCAGAAAATACCCATGAAGATTAGATGATTTTAACCCTATATGGTATATAAAATGAAAGAACGAAAGTCTACTGTGAAAAGACTTTCGTTCTTTTTTTGTATTTGACTTCACAAACCTTTCATAATAGTGTATAATACAGAACATATAATTTTAATCGAAAATTATGAATATGATTAATTTACTATAAAATCATTAGTTTTAGATTATAAGTGTTGTTTGGCCCATTGTAGCAAGGGTTTTTATGATTGAAAATATATTTAAATGAATAAGAAAATCAATTTTTAAAAGAAGTTTAAAGTTCTGAAAATAAATGAGCGAAATGTGAAAAAAATATATTTACATTCATAAACTAATCTGATATTTTATATGTATAGTAATTAAATTTTTGATGAAAATTTTATTATTTTTAGTGTTTTAGTGTTGGTTTTAGAATCCCTTATAAAACTGTGTGAAAGGTAGGTACTACTAAATGAATCGTATTTATAGGGTAATTTGGAGTCAGGTACGGGGCGCATATGTCGTTGTATCTGAAATCGCAAAAAGCCATACTCGTGGCTCCAAAAGCTTTGTTAGTAATTCCGCTAAAGCTTCGGTAAAAGTTGGCTTGGCGGCTATGGTTTTAACCTGCGGTAGTGGGTTGATTTCGGGTGTTGATGCAGCGCCTAACAGAGGCCTTTCTTTGGCTCCTGGTGAAGGTCCTAATGATGGTGGGTTTACATATTTATATCCTAGCCAAAATTCTCCTTATATTCAAATGTATGATTACAAAACACCGGGGAATCCAGGACAAGGATATTTATATACAAATAATAAGGTGTTTGGCATCCAAATCGGTAACAATGCGAATGCCCGTGCTAATGATGGTTCTGTGTCTGGTATTTCTATCGGTGACTATTCCCAATCTCGTGCGTTGGGTATCGGTTTAGGCCACTATGCTCAATCTGAACAAATCGGTGCTATTGCTGTTGGCTCTGCTGCGAAGGCAAAAGGCTTTAACTCTTTGGCGATGATGCGTCAAGCCTATGCAGGCGAACAATATGCGGCAGCTATTGGTACGGCAGCATCTGCACAAGGTAAAGCGAGCTTGGCTATGGGTCACTCCGCATTAGCAACAGGTGATCAATCTATTGCTATTGGCTCTGCAAATCCAACACCAATGAAGGATGATAAAGGTACACCGTATACAGCATATGACGGAACTACTAATACTCAAGCTAATGCAGCTCGTTCTATTGCTATCGGTCAAGGTGCTAAATCAGATACTGAAGATAGCGTAGCTATGGGTACTAGTGCGTATGTAGCATCAGGTTCAAATTATAAAGGTGAAGGTTATGTAAGAGGCGTAGCCATCGGTAACCGTGCTACATCTAAAGGCATTCAAGGCGTAGCTATCGGTAATACGGCTGCTCATTACCGCGATAATGCAGTGGCAATCGGTAATGCTGCTACAACTTACGCAAAAGACGGCGTTGCCATCGGTAACAATGCTGAATCCGGTATTCAAAATGACCCGACTGTTAAAGTAAATAACTCCGTTGCTGTAGGTAACTCTGCACGTGCTCATGGTGGTTCCGGCGTTGCTCTTGGTAATGATACATATGCATTGGGCGGATCTTCTGTGGCTGCAGGTAATGCGGCATGGGCATTAGGTGAACGTTCCACAGCTATCGGTAACAATGCTCATTCCGAAGGTTACGGCTCTATTGCTATGGGTCGTGAAGCGAGTGCTTTGAGCACTCAAGATGGGGACAAGAAAAATGTTGTGGCTATCGGTGATGATGCACAAGCAACTGGTTCTCGTTCCATCGCATTGGGCGTAAGCGCTCAAGCAGGTACATTAGAACGTGTACGTGATCGTAGTGTTTATAAAGATAATCCTGAATTAATCACTAAACTTAAAGCTCAAAAAGAAGTAACTGATGCGGTAGCAATCGGTAGCGAAGCAAGTGTACAAGAAAACGAAGGCTTAGCTCTCGGTAGCAAAGCAACAGTAAATAATGTTCGTGGCGTTGCATTAGGTGCTAATTCTGCAACAGCTGCTCCTGTAAGCACTGCTAGTGAAACTATTAACGGTTTGCAATATAACTATGCTGGTGGTACTGCTGATTCTACCGTTAGCGTAGGTAATACTTCTACAAAACGTACAATTACTAATGTTGCTGCTGGTCGTGTGAATGCACAATCTACAGATGCTATTAATGGTAGCCAATTATATGGCGTTGCTAATGCAGTAGGAAATGTAGCTAAAAGCACTAAAAATATCTTAGGCGGTAATGCTAAGGTTGACCAAAACGGTACTATCACCATGACTAATATTGGTGATACAGGTAAAAACACTGTTCATGAAGCAATTCAATCCGTAAACCAAGGTTGGGAACTTCAAGTTAATGGCCAAAAGGTTAAAGACGTAAAAGCGCCAAACCGTACAGTGAACTTTAACGCTGGTAAAAATATTAAATTAGAAGGCGCCGGAGACAATGTTACGGTTTCAACAGTTGATAATGCAAACTTCAACTCCGTTACAACTGGTAGCGTATCTATGAGCAAAACCGGTATCAATGCTGGTGGTTATCAAATTACCAATGTACAATCTGGCGGTGATACATTAACAAATGCGGCTAATATCGGTGATATTTCTCGTATTGCTGCAAAATACGATAAATACTTGCAACGTGGTTCTGCAACGTATGAAGCAAACGGTAACGGCAAGATTAACATGACCGGTACAAATGGTTTGACTGCTGAAGTAACAGGTTTGAAAAACACGTATGTTACATCTGGTACAGTATCCAATGACGGTAAGAGATTGACATTGACACGTAATGACAATCAAACATTCGATGTTGATATCTCTAAAATCTCTAATGGTCTTTCCAAAACTGACTACCGTTTGATTGCAAACCCTGCAGCAGGTAGCAATGGCGAATATAAAGTAGCTGCTGATGGTAGCATGACATTGACTGTTGCTGATGCTGATGGTTCCAACCCTAGACAAGTTAAGTTGACGAACCTTGCTTCTAAAGAGCAACAAGATATCAATACTACTAATATCACAAATAACACTAACAAAATCGCTAAAGGCTTAAGCTTCCAAGGCGATAACAATGTTAAAATCAACAAACAACTTGGCGATACTTTAGGTATTACAGGTGGCGCTACAGGTGCTTTGTCTGACAACAACATCGGTGTTGTAGCTAAAGACGGCAATCTAAATGTTAAGTTGGCAAAAGACCTAACAGGTTTGAACAGCGTAACTGCAGGTTCTGTTCGCGTAGGTACACATAGCGATAATAAAAACTATGTAACTGGTTTGGACAATAAAGAATGGAATGTTCAAAACCCTACCATCACATCTGGTCGTGCAGCAACTGAAGATCAGTTGAAAAAAGTGTCTGATGAAATCAAGACTACTAATGCAGCTAAAACAGATTACCGTTTGATCAACAATACAAACTCTGCAGACGGTTCTTACTCTGTAGAAAACAACAAGGTTGATTTAAAAGTTAAAGATGAAGCTCATCCTAACAGCCCTGCAAATACAGTAACAATCAATAACATCGCATCCAAAACTGAATTGGATAAATTGACAGAACGTGCTGTTAAATATGATCTTAACGGTACTACTGTTAATAAAAACAAGGTTACGTTGGAAGGCCAAGGCGGTACAACAATTACTAACTTGAAAGCTGGTGAAGTATCCTCTACTTCTACAGATGCTGTAAATGGTAGCCAATTACATGATGTAAAAATCGAAGCAGGTAAACATTCTAAAGTTACTGTTTCCGATGATAACCTCAAATTGACAACAACTCCTGCTACAAGCACTGAAGGTGCTAAATATGATCTTCGTTTGAACAACAAAGTGACATTGGGTAGCGGTAACAATCAAGTAGTTCTTGATGGTACTGCAGGCAGAGTGACTGCTGGCGCTGTTGTAATGGGTGCTCAAACTGTTCAAAATACGAAACATGCAAGCGAAACTGGTAATTATGTGACTAACTTGAATAATAAGAGCTGGGACTCCACATCTATCGTATCCGGTCGTGCAGCGACTGAAGATCAGTTGAAAAAAGTTAGCGAACAAATTACCCAACAAGGTAGCAGTGCAACTGACTATCGTCTTGTAAGAAACTCCAGCGCTGACGGTTCCTATAAGGTAAACGACAATGGTGAAGTATCCTTGACTGTAGAGGATAAAAACCATGCAGGCGTTAAAGAGCAAGTTACAATTAATAACATTGCATCCAAGACTTCTGTAGATAAATTGACAGATCGTGCTGTTAAATACGACATCAATAACGGTGTTGTTGATAAAACTAAGGTAACATTGGAAGGCGCTAATGGCACTACTATTACAAATGTAAAAGACGGTGCTGTAACAGCTACATCCACAGATGCTATTAACGGCAGCCAATTGTTCAAGACTAAAGAAGAATTGATCAATAAAGGCATGAAATTCGGTGCTGACTCCGGTAATGTAATCAATAAAAAACTTGGCGAACAAGTAAACGTTAAAGGTGGCATTACAGAAGCATCCAAATTGACTGCTGAAGACAATATCGGTGTTGTATCCGATGGCTCTAACGACTTGAAAGTTCGTTTGGCAAAAGACCTTAAAGGTTTGAACAGCGTAACTGTAGGTGATACAAAAGTTACTTCCAACGGTGTAACTATCAGCAACGGTGCTACAAACAATGCATCTGTATCCCTTACTAAAACTGGTTTGGATAACGGTGGTAACAAGATTACTAACGTTGCTCGTGGTACAATCGATAGCGATGCAGTAAACTTGGCGCAATTGAAAGAAGTATCCAACAGTGCATCTGCAGCAAATACAAAGGTAGCTGAAGGTAAAAACATTAAAGTTGATGAAAGCATCGACAATGTAACTAAAGCTAAAACATATACTGTAGGCTTGAAAGATGAAGTAACATTAGGCGCAGGTAATACAGCTATCAATATCAACGGTACAACAGGTATCGTGAAAGCCGGCACTGGCGATAATGCTGTGACTATCAATGGCACAAATGGTACTATCAACTCCGGTAAAGTGACTATTAATGGTACTACAGGTACTGTTAATGAATTGACTAACAGAACTTGGAATTCTAAAGCTATTACTAATGGTCAAGCTGCTACAGAAGATCAATTGAAAGTAGTAGACAATAAAATTGATACTACAAAAACTGAAATCGTAGAAAAAGGCTTGAATTTCCAAGGCGATGCAGGTACTGCAATTCATAAAGACCTTGGTCAAACATTGAAAATCTCTGGCGGTCAAGCTGATGCATCTAAACTTTCAGAAAATAACATCGGCGTAGTTAATAACAACGGCGTATTGAATGTTAAACTTGCTAAAGATTTGACAGGCTTGAACAGCGTAACAACTGGTGCTACAACTATTAACAACAATGGTTTGACAATCGGTGGTAACACATTTGTTACAAGCAACGGCTTCAATGCTAACGATACTCAAATCACAAACGTGAAAGCTGGTACAGAGGATAACCATGCAGTTAACCTTAAACAGTTGAAAGAAGTATCCAATAACGCAGCGGCAGCTAAAACTGTTGTAAAAGCAGGTAAAAACATCAATGTAACTGATTCTGAAGATCCACTTACTAAAGCTAAGACTTATACAGTTGGTTTACAAGACACAGTAACATTGGGTTCTGGCAATACTGCTGTTAATATCGACGGCACAAAAGGTATTGTGAAAGCTGGCGAAGGCAATAATGCTGTAACTATCAACGGTACAAACAGCACAATTGATGCTGGTAACGTAGCGATTGACGGTGTAACAGGCAATATCAATTCCGGTAAAGTTCTTGTTAACGGTGCTAAAGGTACTGTAAACAACTTAACAAATATCACTTGGGATGCTGACCATATCACAAGCGGTCAAGCTGCAACAGAAGATCAATTGAAAGTTGTTGATAAGAAAATTACTGACAATGGTAGTAACTTGACTAAGAAGGGCTTGAACTTCAAAGGCGATGACGCTACAAGTATTCATAAAGATCTTGGCGAAACATTAGATGTTGTAGGTGGTACTTCCGATAAAGCTAAATTGTCTGACAATAACATCGGCGTGGTATCTGAAAACGGTAAGTTGAATGTTAAACTTGCTAAAGAGTTGACTGGCTTAACAAGTGTAACAACTGGTGCTACAACAATTAATAACGAAGGTTTAACAATTGGTGGTAAGAAATTCGTTACAGCTAACGGTTTTGATGCTAACAATACACAAATCAAAAACGTAAAAGCTGGTACTGACGGCAATGATGCAGTTAACTTGAATCAATTGAATGAAGTTAAAAATGCGTCTAACACTACAGTTGAAGGTAGCGAAAACATCAATGTTAACTCCACAGTAGACCCTAATACAAAAGCTAAAACTTACAAAGTAGCATTGAAAGACAATGTAACTTTAGGTTCTGGCAATAATGCAATCAACATCAACGGTACTACAGGTATTGTAAAAGCTGGTGACGGTGCTAATGCTGTGACTATCAATGGTACAAACGGCACTATCAACTCCGGTAAAGTGACTGTTAACGGTGCTGCTGGTACTGTAAACAACTTGACAAACATTACTTGGGATGGCAAAAACTTCACAAGTGGTCAAGCTGCAACAGAAGACCAATTGAAAATTGTTGATAAGAAAATCACTGACAACAGCACTGACTTGACTAAGAAAGGCTTGAACTTCCAAGCTGATTCTGGCGAAGTAATTCATAAAGATCTTGGTCAAACATTAGATGTTGTAGGTGGCATTACTGAAAAATCTAAATTGTCCGACAACAACATCGGTGTAGTATCCGAAAATGGTAAGTTGAATGTTAAACTTGCAAAAGATTTAACAGGCTTGAACAGCGTAACAACTGGTCAAACAACTATCAACAACGATGGCTTGACAATCAACAACAAACAATTCGTTACAGCTAATGGCTTCAACGCTAACAATACGCAAATCAAAAACGTAACAGCTGGCGTAGAAGATAACGATGCTGTAAATGTTAAACAATTGAACGATGTAAAAGCTGCATCTAATACAAAAGTAAAAGGTAGCAAAAACATCGACGTTGATGAAGCTGTAGATCCAACTACAAAAGCTAAAACTTACACAGTTGCATTGAAAGACACTGTAACATTAGGTTCCGGTAACACAGCTGTTAACATTGACGGTACAAAAGGTATCGTAAAAGCTGGTAACGGTGCGAATGCAGTAACTATCAATGGTGTGAACAGCACAATCAATGCTGGTAAAGTGGCAATCGATGGTGTAACAGGTAACATCAATGCTGGTAAAGTTCTAGTTAACGGTGCAAACGGTACTGTAAACAACTTGACTAACAGAACTTGGGATCCTAATAACATCACTAACGGTCAAGCTGCAACAGAAGATCAATTGAAATCTGTAGATCAAAAAGTTACAGACAACAGTAAGAAAGGCTTGAACTTCCAAGCTGACTCTGGTGAATTAATTCATAAAGACCTTGGTCAAACATTGGATGTTGTAGGTGGCATTACTGATAAAGCTAAATTGTCTGACAACAATATCGGTGTTGTATCCGAAAACGGTAAGTTGAATGTTAAACTTGCAAAAGATTTAACAGGCTTGAATAGCGTAACAACTGGTCAAACAACTATTAACAATAATGGTTTGACAATTGGCGGTAATACATTTGTTACAAACAACGGCTTCAATGCAAACAATACACAAATCAAAAACGTTAAAGCTGGTACAGAAGATAGCGATGCTGTTAACCTTAAACAATTGAATGAAGTAAAAGCTGCGTCCGATACTAAGGTAAAAGGTAGCAAGAACATTCATGTTGAAGAAGAAATCAACGATCTTACAAAAGCTAAAACATACACTGTAAACTTGAAAGACACAGTGACATTGGGCTCTGGCAATACATCAGTTCATTTCGATGGTACAACAGGTATCATTAGAGCTGGCGAAGGTTCTAATGCTGTAAATATCAATGGTACAAACGGTACAATCAACTCCGGTAAGGTAACTATCAATGGTGGTTCTGGTACTGTTAACGATTTGACTAACAGAACTTGGGATCCTAATAAGATCACTAATGGTCAAGCTGCAACAGAAGATCAATTGAAAGTTGTAGACAACAAAATTGATAAAAATACTGAAGACTTGACTAAGAAAGGCTTGAACTTCAAAGGCGACTCCGGTGAAGCTATCCATAAAGACCTTGGTCAAACATTGGAACTTAAAGGTGGCGAAGCTGATGCTTCTAAACTTTCAAATGGTAACATTGGCGTAGTTAATGAAAACGGCAACTTGAACGTTAAACTCGCTAAGAATCTTAAAGGTCTTGATTCCGTAACTGTTGGTTCCGATCCAAGCAAACAAGTTGTTCTTGATAATAAAGGCGTGTCCGTAGGCGGTAAAACATACATTTCTAACGAAGGCTTAAACGCAAATAATCAAAAGATTACTAACGTGGCAGCTGGTGTAAATGATACAGATGCAGTTAACGTTCAACAGTTGAAGAGCAGCATGGCGGCAGCAACTACAACAGTGAAAGCTGGCGATAGCGGCAATACAACTGTAACATCTACAACAAATGCGGATAAGTCCAAAACATACACTGTAGATATCAAAAAAGACTTGAACTTACGTAGTGTAACTACAACTACAGACGATCAACAACACTCCACTTTAACAAACGGTAGAGGTGTTACAAGCACTGATACATTTGGTAATAAGACTACTCTTACTGCAGATAATGTGAAAGTATCTGATAGTCAAAATAATACAACTCAAACAACAGCTAAAGGTGTACTTGTAGATAATCCAACTAAGGCCACTGAGTTGACTGTTGACGGTGTTGTAACTACTGACAAAAAGACTAAGAGAACAAGCACAACTGCAGATGGTGTGGTTGTTACATCTGGCATGGGTAGTACTAAAGTAACTACTACTGTTAGCAGCAACGGTGTTGCAATTACTACTCCTCCAGCAGGTCAAGGGTCCCCTAAAGATGGTACTGGTGCAGTAACATTGACTAAGGACGGCTTGAACAATGGTGGCAATAAAGTTGTTAACATGGCAAGTGGTTATGGCGAAGGCGAAGATATCAACAATATTGCTGATAATAGCAGCAGCTTAACAAATGGTGCTAACATCGGTGACTTGAAGAAAGGTATCGACGGCCTTAAGAAAGCTGGCTTAGACTTTGCAGGTGACAAAGGTGAATTCCATCGTAACTTAGGTGAAAAAGTAACCGTTAAAGGTGGCGTTACTGATGAAAGCAAACTTTCCTCTGCAAACAATATCGGTGTTATTTCCGATAACAACGGCAGCTTGAATGTTCGTTTGGCAAAAGATATTACTGGTATCAACTCCATTACAACTATGGATAACTCCGGTCATACAACTGTAACAAACGGTAATGGTATCACAATCAAAAATAATGGTGGTGGCAGCGTATCCTTAACAAGCTCTGGTTTGAATAACGGTGGTAATAAGATTACTAACGTAGCACCAGGTGAAATTAGCTCCACTTCTACTGATGCTGTTAATGGTTCCCAACTTAATCGTGTTGCAAACAGCATGAATAATGTTGTAAAAGAAGTTCGTCAAGTTGGTGCTTTATCCTCCGCGTTGTCTGCATTGAAACCTATGGCTTATGATCCTTACGAACCTACTCAAATCATGGCAGGTTATGGTAACTACCGTGGTGACTCCGCATTGGCATTAGGCGTGGCTCATTACAAAAATGAATCCATGATGTTACATGCTGGCGTAGCTTGGGCGGGTAGCAATAGCCATATGATGGCAAATGCTGGTGTAACTTGGAAAGTAGGCAACAGAGACGGTGAAGCAGAAACTGCAGATCGTTATCGTAAAGGACCTATCAGTTCTACATATGCAATGCAACGTGAACTTGCTGCAATGAAAGCTGAAAATCAAGGATTAAAAGGTGAAGTAGCTGATTTGAAAGCTGAAAATGAACAAATGAAAGCTAATATTGCTGCAATGATGGCAAGACTAGGTTTATAATACGTTCATGCTGAACATTACGGGTTGAGGATTCCCTTTTGGGGGTCCTCTCACCCGATTTAATTCGTTGATAGAAAAGAGGAATATATAATGAAAAAATCCACTTTGCTTGCTTTCACAGCGGCAGTATTATTCGGCAGTGGCGTATTCCATGTTAATGCGGCATCTGCTACATTTGATGATCCATTGCTTTTACCAAATCCGGCTAAAGCGCCTACAACAGGTTCTGTTGTATTGGTTCCTGTGGCTAGCCCTCAGGCAGTGCAAAGTATCCATGAATTTGTGAAAGCATGGGAAAATGCGGAAAAACACATTGCTTTAGCTGAAAGCAAAAAGAATAATCATCAAGCGTTAACTAAAGAAGAAGCTAAATGGTTACATTCTAAAGATAAGCATAATTATGCTGATTATTTCCGTAAACATTCTTTAGGTTATGTACATGGCCAAGAAACTGCATTGAACTGGAATGGTGAAAACCGTAATAAAAACGAGTATAGCTATTACACATTCCCTAAATATGATAAGGACCAAGGTTACACAAATAGCTATGGTTACAATGTATTGCGCAGCATGGTTGATCGCATGAATGAATTGCTTCAAAAACAAAAGGCCGTTGGCGGTCCTTTGACTGATGAAGAAGCACAAGCATTGGAAGATGCTATGCTTGATATCATGGCTCAAGATCAAGAACATGTATCTAATGAAGAATTGCGTTATTACATGAACGAAGCAGTTTGGTTTGCTACAAAACAAACTGTAAAAAATATGTCTGCAGAAGAACCTTCTGTTGGCGATATGCACGAAATCAACCTTCGTGAAGCGATTCAAACAGATAACTAATTATCTAATACATATATAATTAAATCTTTATATGTATAACTTTTGTTGTATAGAGTATGCAGATGCAATACCTTATATATAAAAGTTTTTAATATGCAGTGTTGAGACGCAAATAAGGGATTCTATAAATACACTGTTATATAGGCAAGAAGCCGCAACAGAATGCAATATGTATTCTTGTTGCGGCTTCTTTTTATTTTAAATTCTCCTTATATGATATGTGTGGAAACGTGATATAACTCAAGTTTTAAATTTGTAAAATTAGGCTGTGAAAGTGTGTAAAAATAATGGCAAAAATTTTCTGAAATTTATAGTAAAATTTGCCCAAATTTTGTTGACATCAGTATATGGAAATGTTATTATATTCAAGTACCCCATATGAAGGGGCACAGATCTTTGAAAACTGAACAATGATAGGTAATCAATCGAAATGATTGAACATATGCCAGAGTGCGGGTTTTGACATAGTCAAAACCAACCATAAT
>OLQJ01000777.1_pt1 | contig 14343 bp, 8 predicted proteins | sample 1673231 | NCBI WGS metagenome assembly OLQJ01 (sample SAMEA3136769, study PRJEB25190) | human gut metagenome | biome: human gut; feature: human-associated habitat; material: faeces | place: Austria | collected 2013
GATTGCCATTGATCAGGCCAGAGAATACGGACTTCTCGGCAAGGATATTTTTGGAACCGGCTTTAACTTTGATATTGAACTGCGTCTTGGTGCCGGAGCCTTTGTCTGTGGTGAAGAGACGGCTCTGATGGTATCCATTGAAGGAAACCGCGGTGAACCGAGACCGAGACCGCCGTTCCCGGCAGTTAAAGGCCTTTTTGAAAGTCCGACTATTTTAAATAATGTTGAAACCTATGCGAATATTCCACGGATCATTTTAAACGGCGCTGAATGGTTTGCGTCTATGGGAACCGAAAAATCCAAAGGAACGAAGGTATTCGCTCTCGGCGGTAAAATTAATAACACAGGTCTTGTGGAAATCCCTATGGGTACCACACTGCGTACCGTGGTCGAAGAAATCGGCGGCGGTATTCCGAACGGCAAGAAATTTAAGGCAGCCCAGACCGGCGGCCCGTCCGGCGGATGTATTCCGGCGGAACACTTTGATATTCCGATTGACTATGACAACCTGATCGAAATCGGTTCCATGATGGGTTCCGGCGGTCTGATTGTCATGGACGAAGACAACTGTATGGTAGATATTGCCAAATTCTTCCTGGAATTTACCGTGGATGAATCCTGTGGTAAATGTACACCGTGCCGTGTCGGTACAAAGCGTATGTATGAGATTCTCGAAAAGATTACCAATGGTCAGGGAACGCTGGAAGATCTGGATCGTCTGGAAGAACTGGCTTACTATATTAAAGATAATGCGCTCTGCGGTCTCGGACAGACAGCGCCGAACCCGGTATTATCGACACTCCGTTATTTCAGAGATGAATATATAGCCCATGTCGTTGACAAAAAATGTCCGGCAGGTGTCTGTAAAGCGCTGCTTTCCTATCATATCGATGCGGATAAATGTAAGGGCTGTACGCTGTGTGCAAGAACCTGTCCGGCAGGCGCGATTGAAGGCAAGGTTAAAGAACCGCATATGATTCATCAGGATAAATGTATCAAGTGTGGCGCGTGTATGGAAAAATGCCGCTTTGGTGCAATTTATAAAGAGTAATGGAGGGCGAGAAAAATGGGAGATATTACAATTAAAATTAACGGCGTAAACGTGACTGCTCCTGCCGGCTCTACCATTCTTGAGGCTGCCAGACTGGCGCAGATTGAAATACCGACGTTATGCTATTTAAAAGAGATTAATGAAATCGGCGCATGCCGTATGTGCGTTGTTGAGGTCAAGGGAGCACGGAGCCTGGTAACTGCCTGTGTATATCCGATCAATGAAGGCATGGAAGTGTGGACAAACACGCCAAAGGTTCTGGAATCACGGAAAAAGACATTGCAGCTTCTTCTTTCCAACCATAAGAAAGAATGTCTGTCCTGCGTCCGCAGCGGAAACTGTGAGCTTCAGCAGCTCTGCCGTGACCTGGGTGTGACCGATGAACATAAGTATGACGGGGAAATGCTCGAATGTGAAATTGATGATTCTGCTGTGCATATGATCCGGGATAACAGCAAATGTATCCTCTGCAGACGCTGTGTGGCTGTCTGTGAAAAGGTTCAGGGAATCGGTGTGATCGGGGCCAATGAACGTGGATTTAAAACATATATCGGTTCTGCTTTTGATATGGGCCTCGGCGCAACAAGCTGCGTATCCTGCGGTCAGTGTATCGCCGTCTGTCCGACAGGCGCTCTGCGTGAAAAAGATTATATCGACGAAGTTCTGGAGGCGATTGCCAATCCGGACAAATATGTCTGTGTACAGACAGCCCCTTCGGTTCGTGCGGGTCTCGGCGAAGAATTCGGTTACCCGATTGGTACGGATGTGGAAGGAAAGATGGCGGCAGCGCTGCGCAGACTTGGTTTTGATAAAGTATTTGATACCGATTTCAGTGCGGATCTGACGATTATGGAAGAAGCCCATGAATTCCTTGACCGGGTTCAGAACGGCGGCGTACTTCCGCTCATTACGTCCTGTTCACCGGGCTGGATAAAATACTGCGAACATTATTTTCCGGATATGACAGAGAATCTGTCGAGCTGTAAATCACCGCAGCAGATGTTTGGAGCAGTTGTAAGAGAGTATTATAAAGATCCTGAGAAAAATGAAGGAAAGAAGATTGTATCTGTATCTATCATGCCTTGTACGGCGAAGAAGGAAGAAATCTTACGTCCGGAATCTTATACAAATGGCAAGCAGGATGTTGATTACGTGCTCACAACAACAGAAATCGTAAGAATGATCCGCAAATCAGGAATTGTATTTGACAAAGTTGAGATCGAAGCAGCTGATGTACCGTTTGGTATCGGCTCCGGAAGTGGTGTGATCTTCGGTGTTACCGGTGGTGTTACAGAGGCAGTGCTCCGTAGGCTGCAGCAGGGACACAACAGAGTAGACATGGAGTCTATTAAAAAGAGCGGTGTGCGTGGGGACGACGGTATTAAAGTGCTGACTTATAATTATAATGGAAGAGAGATTAAGGCGGCAGTTGTAAATGGCCTTGCAAATGCAGATAAAGTATTGCAGCAGATTAAAAATCACGAAGCAGAGTATGATTTTGTGGAAGTGATGGCCTGCCGCAGAGGATGTATCATGGGTGGAGGTCAGCCGGTGAATGCAGGACCGAGAACCAGAAAAGCAAGAATGAAGGGCTTATATGATACAGATGTAAACACTCAGATCAAGAAATCAAATGAGAACCCAATGATTCTTTCCTTGTACGATACTTTGTTGAAGGGCAAAGAGCATGAGCTTCTTCATAGAAATTTCTCCGGTAAATAAAGTATCTAGTTGTGGAGAATTACATTTGAAATGAAGATATACATTTTCAACAAAAATAGTAATTGAAAATTGTACAAGGTGCAAAAGAGAACCCTAAAAACAAAATATAATGCAAATAAGGACGCTGTTTTTCGTAAATAGCGTCCTTTTTTTACATAAAAAGCGTGGGTATAATAAAGTCATAAGAAATGAACAGTAATAGAAAAATAACAAGGAGGCACCAAACAATGGGCAATTATTATCTGGCAGTTGATATCGGAGCATCCAGTGGACGTCATATGCTGGCATCTATGGAAGATGGAAAGATGAAACTGGAAGAAGTTTACCGTTTTCCAAATGGAATGGATAACAAAAACGGTACTTTATGCTGGGATGTAGATCGTCTTTTTACAGAAATCAAGAACGGATTGAAGAAATGTAAAGAACTTGGTAAGATTCCGGCAACAATGGGAATTGATACTTGGGGAGTTGACTATGTGCTTCTTGATGAGAAGAATCAGATCCTCGGAGATACAGTAGGTTATCGTGACAGTCGTACGAATGGAATGGATGAGAAAGTGTATGAAAAGATTACCCTTTCCGCATTGTATGAGAGAACAGGTATCCAGAAGCAGATATTCAATACAATCTATCAGCTGATGGCTGTAAAAGAGACTCATCCGGAGTATCTTGAGCAGGCGAAAGCAATCCTGATGATCCCGGATTACTTCCATTTCCTGCTGACAGGTGTGAAGAAAAATGAATATACAAATGCGACAACAGGACAGCTTGTGAATCCGACGACAAATGACTGGGATTATGAACTGATCGATATGCTCGGATACAACAAAGAGATGTTCCAGCCGGTATCTATGCCGGGAACAGTAGTAGGCGAATTTACACAGGACATTCAGAACGAGGTTGGATTCAACTGCAAGGTTGTTCTTCCAGCCACTCATGATACAGGCTCAGCGGTACTTGCGGTACCAACCAACGATGACAATGCCATTTATATCAGCTCCGGCACATGGTCTTTGATGGGAATTGAGAGAAAAGAAGCAGACTGCTCACTGAGAAGTATGCAGGCAAACTTCACAAACGAAGGTGGATACGATCACCGTTTCCGTTACCTGAAAAATATCATGGGACTCTGGATGATCCAGTCTGTAAAGAAAGAATTCACAGAGGATCTTTCTTTTGCAGAGATTTGTGAGAGAGCTTCCAAAGAGACGATCACATCTTTAGTAGACTGTAATGATGACTGCTTCCTTGCTCCGAAGAGCATGATTGAAGCTGTGAAGAAGTTCTGCCGTGATTCCAAGCAGCAGGTGCCTGAAACAGTGGGCGAGATTGCAGCAGTTATCTACAACAGTCTTGCAAAATGTTATGGCGATACGATCGAAGAGATTGAAGCATTAACAGGAAAAAAATACACTACAATCTATGTTGTCGGTGGCGGTGCCAATGCAGGATATCTTAACGAACTGACAGCAAAATATACAGGAAAAAAAGTTTCCGCAGGGCCTTCTGAAGCTACAGCAATCGGAAATATTGTTGTCCAGATGCTACATGATGGAGTATTTAAAGACCTGCCGGAAGCAAGAACATGTGTTGGGAAATCGTTTGATGTAAAAATATACGAAAAAATGTAGGAAGTAAAAATGATTACGGATATAATAAATATTTTGTAACTGTTCAGAGCCAAGCAAAATTTCATAAAACAGGTATAAAATGCTTGCATTTTTAAGACTATTTTTGAAATTTTATTTGGCGGATACGCCACACCGACGAAATGCGTAGCATTTTGGAGGTTGGCTCTGAACAGTTACATTTCACGAAAATGGAGGAAGAAAAGATGACAAGATATGAATCCGCAAAAGAAATCTATGCAAAATTAGGAGTGGACACAGACGCAGCAATCGCGAAATGTAAAGAAATTCCGGTTTCTCTTCACTGCTGGCAGGGAGATGATGTAACAGGATTTGACCACGACGGCCCTCTGACAGGAGGAATCCAGACAACAGGAAACTATCCGGGAAAAGCAAGAACTCCGGAAGAACTGTTAGCTGATATGGATAAGGCAATGAGCCTGATGCCGGGTAAAAAGAAAATCAATGTTCATGCATGCTACGCAATCTTTGAAGATGGTGAATTCGTAGATCGTGATAAATTAGAGCCAAAACATTTCCAGAAATGGGTTGATTTTGCAAAAGAAAGAGGAATGGGACTTGATTTTAATCCAACATTCTTCTCACATCCAATGGTAAAAGACGGACTTACACTTTCAAGCCCGGATGAGGAAGTAAGAAACTTCTGGATCGAGCATGGAAAAGCCTGCATCCGTATTTCGCAGTATTTTGCAGAGCAGACAGGAGTTCCTTGTGTAATGAATATCTGGACAGGTGACGGATTCAAAGATATCCCGGCTGACCGCATGGGACCTCGCGTACGTTATAAAGAGTCTATTGATGCAATCCTTTCCGAGCCATTTGACACAAACCTTGTAAAACCTTGTGTAGAGTCTAAAGTATTCGGTATCGGTGTTGAGGCTTATACAGTAGGATCAGCAGAATTCTCACTGAGCTACGCTGCAATGAACAAAGACAAATGTCTGCCACTGATGGATAACGGACATTATCACCCGACCGAAGTAGTATCCGATAAGATTCCGGCACTGCTTACATTCTTCCCAGAGATCGCTCTGCATGTTACACGTCCGATCCGTTGGGATTCAGACCATGTAGTTCTCTTTGATGATGAGACAAAAGAGATTGCAAAAGAGATCGTTCGCTGCGAGAACGGAATTGACCGTACATATATTGCACTGGACTACTTTGATGCTTCCATCAACCGTATTTCCGCATGGGTAACAGGATTCCGCAGCTTCCAGAAAGCACTGCTTGATGCACTTTGTCAGCCAAGCGAGATGCTGAAAGAACTTCAGGATACAAACCAGATGAGCAAGAAGATGGTTGTTATGGAACAGTGCAAGACACTTCCAATCGGTGATGTATGGGAAGAGTACTGCCGTCAGTGTGGTGTAGAAGCTGAAGGATGGTTTGACGAGATTCAAAAATATGAGGATGAAGTGCTGTCTAAGAGAGCATAAAAAATTGCAATATCGTACCTGATGCAGAGTGTTGAACTGCTAAAAAGGATATAGTTTATGTGAGAAAGAGACTCCCGGAATTGGTGGAAAATCAATTCCGGGAATTTTTTATATATAGAATAATAGAGAAAAGTGTTTTATTATGGGCGTTGCACAATACGCAACATGCGATGAAAAAGTATGCTGAAGAAGATAGACAATGCTTTTTGACAAGATTAAAATATACTCAGAAGATATATTAAAAATGTGGTGTTTTATATCGAAATATACAGAAATAGTTATGATAGAGGATTTTCTGTATAAAAGAAAGGGGCAATGTAATATGGTACAGTCATTAGCGAGAGGAATAGAAATTTTGTCGATCATTCAGGAAAAGGGAAGTACAACAGCGGTAGAGATTGCGACAGAACTTGATGTTGATAAGAGTACGGTTTCGAGATTGATTTCAACATTGATGCAGTACGATATGATTAGCATAGATCCTATTAGCAAGAAGTACAGACTTGGATTTCGCCTGTTATATCTTAGTGAAGGTGTAAAACGGAATTTTAATATTGCGATGATCGCCCGGCCGTATCTGTATAAAATCTGTGATGAGACGAAAGAAAGTGTACATCTTGCAGTAATGGGAAATAAAAAAATGTATATTGCAGATCAAGTGAGAAGCCAGAGGGAATATAATCTGTCAGCACAAATTGGGATGATTGAAGCATGGCACTGTAGTTCTGTAGGAAAATGTGTTTTGGCATATAAGCCACAGTCTTTCATTGAGAATTTGTTTTCTGATTATGATTTTGAAAAATATACGACACATACAATTGATAATTTCCAGGATTTGGAAATGGAATTAAAAAAGATTAAAGAACAGGGATATGCAATTGATGATGAAGAACGGACATTGGGAGTAAGGTGTATGGCAGTTCCAATCTTTAATTATGGAGGAAATGTGAGTTACTGTATTGGAATTTCAGCACCAAAGGAACAGATTACAGAAAAAACGAAGAAACAATATATTTCCTGTATGAAAAAATATGCTCGTCAGATCAGTAATGAGTTAGGTTATGGATTATATCATAAGGTATGAGAATACAAGTCTTGGATCAATAAATAGTGTTGGTTCGAGACTTTTTATATATTAGGAAAGAACTTTCCTATTTATACCTTGAAATTATGCAAAAACACTAAAAACAAGGAAAAAACATGGGAAATATATATAAAATGCACATGGTTGTATAATGCGCAACCAGGAATTAGGTTTTATTTCCCAATCTATTTTTCCTATGCTAGAATGACATCAAGTAAAGAAAAAGAGTAAATGCCTGGCAGGAAAATAGAAGGAGGGAAGAAAAAGAGTACAAAATGTTTAGGTCCTGATAACATAAAGTCAGAAAAAGTATTGAGGAATAGCTATGAAGGAAATGATTGAACAAAGAAGAAAAAGAGCGAAAGCGATAAAGGAATATGGAACGCTTAGAAAAGCAGTTGAAGCAGGAGCACTTGAGCAGTTTCAGGATGTCAGTCTTAGCGAAGCAGTGGTTTTAGGTCTGGTGAATCAAGAGGTTCGGACTTTTGTTGGAATCTTTGGACATGGAATGACAGATGTAGGTGAAGCGCTTCGTATTTATGAAGAGGAAGACGTTATAAAAACATATAATGTCCGAAACGAGGTAGAAGCATCTCATATTGCTTCCATGCTCCGTTGGAAATACAATCAGGTGTCAGCAGTATTTACATCGATTGGACCAGGAGGAATGCAGGCGACCGCAGGATCCCTTGTTCCACTGGCAAATGGACTAGGTATCTATTATCTGATGGGGGATGAGACAAGTCAGAGCGAAGGCCCGAATATGCAGCAGATTCCAAGAAGAGAACAGGAATTATTCTTGAAAGTATTGTCTACACTGGGACCGGCATATTCACTTCATACTCCAGAAGCAATATTTACAGCTTTGAAGCGCGGAGATGCAACAGTGAATGGAAAAGAAAAAAGATCCCCATTCTATATGCTTCTTCCAATGAATATCCAACCGAAGGTTATGATAGGGTGTAACCTTTTGGAATTCCCAGAAAAATCACCGGAATCAAAGGTGATCAGTATTGATCAGGAAACCTACAACGAAGCGGTGAATGCAATTTGTTCTGCTTCAAGAATTACAGTAAAAACAGGAGGCGGCGCTGCCAATATTGATGGAAAAGTATTAGAAGAATTCCTTGAACTGACTGATGCAGCTTATGTGCATGGACCACAAGTCCCAGGAATTTATCCATATTCTAAAGAACGGAATATGAGTGTGGGAGGTTCTAAGGGATCAATTTGTGGAAATTATGCGATGAATGAATGTGATCTTATCATTGCATTGGGAGCAAGAGGGGTATGCCAGTGGGATTGTTCAGGAACGGCTTTTCGAAAAGCAAAGAAAATGATCAATATCAACTGCGATTATGATGATCTTGGTCAATATAATAATTCGGTGAGAATCCAGGGTGATGCGCAGGAAGTTCTGATAAAACTTAACGAGTTACTAAGAGGAAGAAACCTGAATTCCGATCCAGAGTGGATTAAAGGGTGTGTTCAGAAGAAAGAAGAGTGGGAAGCTTACAAAAAGCTTAGATATGATCAGCCGGTCCTTGAAGATCCAAAACGAAAGAAGAAGATTCTTACAGAACCGGCAGCAATCAAAATTGCATGTGATTTCGCAGCAGAACACGAGTGTATTAAGATCTTTGATGCAGGTGATGTACAGGCGAACGGTTTTCAGATTGTGACAGATGAAAAACCAGGGTATACCATTTCGGATAGCGGATCTTCCTATATGGGATTTGCAGTTTCTTCTACACTTGCCTTTGCGATAGCAGGCAATAAGGATTATCCGATGGCGTTCACAGGAGATGGAAGCTTTATGATGAATCCACAGATTCTAATTGATGCAGTGCAGCATGGATTAAAGGGAATGATCCTCTTGTTCGATAACCGGAGAATGGGAGCAATTACTAGTCTACAAAACGCACAATATAGTATAGAATATAAAACGGACGATCAGGTTGTAGTTGATTATGTGCAGATGGCTGAAGCAGTACAGGGAGTAAAAGGATTCTACAGCGGAGAAACACCGGAGGAAATGAAAGAAGCGTTAGCGAAAGCATATAAGTATGACGGTCTGTCACTAATTCATATTCCAGTACATTATGGAGATGATGAATTATCCGGTCTCGGAACATTTGGAGACTGGAATGTCGGAAACTGGTGTGAACGTGTGCAGAAAATGAAGCATGAGATTGGTTTTTAATTAAGAATGTACAGGCGGAAGGCCTGAAAGATAAAGGAGGATAACATATGAATTACGAGATTCCTGAGAAGATGAAGGCGTGGGTACTGGGAAATCCAGGAGAACTGACACTTGAGGAAAAACCAGTTCCGGAACCGAAGAGAGCAGAGGTTTTGATCCATGTGGATGCTGTTGCAATCTGTGCAACAGATTTGGAGATTATTAAGAACGGTCCACCAGCACTGATCCAGGGAGGACTTCCATTTAATAAGGGATTTACTCCGGGACATGAATATATGGGAACTATTGTGAAGCTTGGACCTGGAGTTGATGAGTATAAAGTTGGTGATCGTGTTGCGGTTGAGATTCATGCCGGATGCGACAGTTGTGAAAGATGTCGCGAAGGAATGTATACTTCTTGTCTGAATTATGGACAGAACTATGAAGGGCATGATAAGGGGCACAGAGCAAATGGATTCACAACAGACGGTGGATTTGCAGAATATGTAATCAATAGCGTAAAAACATTATGCCATGTAGGAGACAATGTTACAGATGAAGAGGCAACATTGATCGTAACAGCAGGGACAGCAATGTATGGTCTGGATACGCTCGGCGGATTGTTTGCGGGACAGTCACTGGTTGTGACAGGACCTGGACCGATCGGACTTATGGCAGTAGCAGTTGCCAAAACACTTGGAGCTAATCCTGTAATCCTTACAGGAACAAGAGACAATCGTCTGGAACTTGGTAAGAAATTGGGCGCAGATTACACGATTAATGTAAGAAATGAAAATGTTGTTGAGAAGGTAAAAGAACTCACCAATGGCGAAGGCGTACATTATGTAATGGAATGTTCAGGAGCACCAAATGCAGTAAATGAGGCGGCAGCAATGGTAAAACGTGGCGGTAAAGTGTGTTTGGCAGCGTTTCCGTCCAAACCAGTAGAAGTTGATGTTGCAGCACTTGTAAGAAACAACATTTCTCTGTTTGGAATCAGAGGAGAAGGAAGAAGCGCAGTACACAGAGCAGCGTCACTGATCAGTGAGAAGAGATTTGATGCATCACTGATCCATACACATACATTCAAATTTGATGAGCTACTTACAGCATTGAAATATTCAAGAGAGAGAATTGACGATGCAATTAAAGTTGTAGTTAAGATTCCAGGTTAAAAAAGCAGGAGAGTAATCGTATGATTCAGTACAAAAAATATTACATGCCCGGTACAAAAGAAGAGCTTTTGAAAACAATCGATACGATAGATTGTACTTATGATATTCTCGCTGGGGGAACGGACCTTTATGCAAAAGAAAAAACTCCTTTCAATGGAGCGGATGCAGCGATAGATATCAGCGGAATAAAAGAGTTTTCTGTCATTAAATTGAAAAAAGAAGAGGGATTGATAACCTTTGGGTCCAATATTTGTATTCAGCAGTTCCTGGAAGAGAAGGTGCTGATGGAGAATGTACCGATTCTGCGACATGCAGCGATTTATTTCGCGGATCAGCAGATCAGAGAGATGGCAACTGTCGGAGGTAATGTGGCAAATTCCTCGCCTTCCGGAGATACGATTGCTCCGCTGACAGCGTTGGAGGCGGTGATTCATACGATTACTTCAAAAGATAATAAAATATGTGAAAAAGAGACACCAATTACGGAATTTATTACCGGTGTGGGAAAGAATTTACTTGAAAAGGGAGAAGTGATCTCTTCAATCACTTGTCCGGTTTTAAAAGAATATGGATGTGCATTCAAGAAAGTTGGACTGAGACGTTCCCTGTGTATTTCAACAGCCAGTTCTGCATTCCTTGTTAAAGCAGATGCATCGAAGACACATTTTGAAGATGTGAGAATTGCTTTCGGTGCAATCGGGCCGGTGCCAAGAAGAATGATGGAGATTGAAGACAGACTCAAAGGTGAAGTTATTTCAAAAGGACTGATCCAGAAGATGGAAGAATATATTCCGGAAGATGTGGTACGGTCTCGAAGCAGGAAAGAATACAGAAGAAATGTAGTTAAGAATTTTACGCTGGCAGGAATATATGAAGCATTGGCAGAGATTGAGATTATCCCACAATAGTAACAAAGGCACAAATCTTAAGAGGTTTTAAAAGAGTGGATTATGGAGATGGAACGAGTAAAAATTGAATTGACAGTAAATGGAAGAAAGGTATGTAAGTATGTTGCTCCGGCGATGAGACTGGCCGATTTTCTAAGAGAGGAACTCCATTTAATAGGAACCAAAAAAGGATGTAATGCCGGAGAATGTGGTACCTGTTCTGTATTGATCGACGGTGTACTTAAGAAAAGCTGTCTGATACCGGTCATGAAAGCAAATCACAGAGAAATCGTGACGATTGAAGGAATTGGGAAGGCTGGTCTTAGTATTATCCAGAGATGCTTTCTGAAGGTGGGGGCTGTCCAATGTGGATATTGCACACCGGGAATGATTATGGCAGCTACGACAATATTGAAAGAAAACAGACATCCGGACAAAGTGGAGATCAGAAGAAGACTCGGTGGAAATATCTGCCGGTGCACTGGATATGCGAAGATTATTGAAGCAATCGAGCTTGCCAGGGATATTCTCAATCATGAAATTAGTGAAGAGTGCTTGGAAGTAATTCCCCCATCTACAGGGAAAACAATAGGATCCTGTGTAGAAAGGGTGGATGCAAGAGGCAAAATGACAGGGGCATTAGAGTACGCAGCTGATATGGAAATGCCAAGAATGCTTCATATTCATCTTGTCAGAAGTAAGGAAGTTCACGCCGAAATTTTGAAAATTGATTATGAAAAAGCATTGGAAATGCCAGGTGTTGAAACAGTAATTACTAGTGAAGATGTGCCGGGAGAAGATAGATTCGGCGTATATTATCATGACCAGCCAGTATTGGCGAAAGGAAAAATCCGTTTTTATGGCGAACCAGTTGTGGCAATTGTGGCAGAGACACTTGAAGATGCAGAAGAAGCAGAAAAGGGTGTAGAGATTACATATAAGAAGCTGCCGGTTGTATCCAATATACAGGAAGCAATCGAGTGTAAAGCTGTTTTACATGAGGATCATCCGGATAATATTGTATCTACAACTTGTGTACAAAAAGGCAATGTGGAAGAAGGATTTAAAAGCAGTGAAATTATTATAGAAAAAGATTTTTCTACTCAGGCAGTTGACCACGCATATCTTGAGACAGAAGCGGGAATTTCATACTGTGATCCTGATGGCACGATAGTTGTTAAATCATGTGATCAGGATATTACCCATCATCGAGTACTGCTTGCAAAGATCCTTGGAATGCCGATTAATAAAGTAAGGGTGATTATGTCTCCGGTAGGAGGAGGATTTGGTGGAAAAGAGGATATGATCTATCAGGCGATTCTTGCAATTGCAACACTGAAGACAAATCAGCCGGTAAAACTTGTTTTCTCAAGAGAGGATTCCATGATAGGAAGCTGTAAGAGACATCCGGTTACAATGCATTATAAAATTGGCCTGAAGTCCGATGGAAAGATTCAGGCGGTTAAGGCAGAAATCAGGTCTGACGGAGGGGCATACTGCTTCTCAACCAAAGGAACCGTTGCGAAATCTGCAATTTGCGGAGCAGGACCATATCAGATTGAGAATGTCAAAGTAACGGCGACGGGCTATTATACGAACAATACTCCATCAGGTGCAATGCGTACCTTTGGAGTGCTTCAACCAACTTTTGCAATTGAATCGTTGATGGACATCTGTTCAGAGAAACTTGGGATTGATCCTATAGAACTTCGCATGATTAACGGAATGAAAGACGGCGCGGTAACACATACACGGCAGGTACTTGGTAAAGTAGCTTATACAGAGACACTGAAAAAGTGTTCTGAGATTGCTGGATGGGAAGTTGGATCATCAAGAGTAAGGGGGTCGGTAAGAAAAGATATAAAGGGAAGTCAGATTGCAGAACCTTATATTCCTGGAAAGGAATTTAAGTCAGAAGAGGCAATGAAACTTTGTAGAGATAGGTTTAAATACGGACGTGGTGTTGGAACAGGTTGGTATGGGATTGGAAGATGTGCAACAATAGATAAAGCAGGTGCATTTGTCGAGATTGATGACGGAGGTACAGCGATGATCCTGACCGGAGTAAGTGAAATAGGAGAAGGAATTCTGACAGTCCTGACACAGATCGCCGCAGACGAATTGGGAATGTATCCGGAGGATATTACGATTGGAGATAATGATACGGCACGAGTTCCAGAAGCGGCACATGTCGGTGCAAGCCGGCAGACTTATATGATTGGAAATGCAGTATGCAATGCATGCAGAGACGTAAAGAAAAAATTTATTCGTGAAATGGCTGCTTATTGGAATATAGATAGCTCTTCAATATGTATGAAGAACAGAAGAATCTATGTGGAAGGAAATGCACAATATAATTTGTCACTGAAAGAAGCAGTCGATATATGTAAGAAAGTAAGAGGTATTGTTCCGTTGGGCTCTGGAACATATACCGCACACCATGAAGGACTGGATCCGGTTGATGGAAGAGGAAATCCATGGCAGGCTTATGTGTTCGGAACGCAGATTGCAGAGGTTGCAGTTGATACTTTTACCGGGGAAGTCCATGTTCTTGGAATTTGGGCAGCGCATGATGTGGGAAGAGTAATTAATCCGCGAGGGGTTGAAGGTCAGATCGAAGGAGGAGCTGTACAGAGTATGGGACAGACAATTATGGAGAACTATGTGTTGTCAGAGGGAGTCCCGACAAATAAGAATTTTGCCAAGTACATTCTGCCGACCAGTGTAGATGTTCCGGAGATTCATTCTTACCTGGTAGAAGAAAGAGACCCATTCAGTCCAGTGGGCGCAAAAGGAATCGGGGAACCTGCTCCGTTGCCGACAGCACCCGCAATTGTGAATGCAATTTATGACGCAGTTGGTGTCCGGATTACTTCACTTCCGGCGATACCGGAGAAAATATTAAATGAGATATCGAAAATGAAAAATTAAAAAACGTCAGATACATGTTATATCATAATGTATCTTCCAAGAAAAGGAGAAGAGAATTATGAGTAGTACGAGAAATACAGTTGGTTTATCAGTAAATCAAAAGAAATGGATCTATATAGCGATCAGTTTTGCGGCAATGATGATTATTAAGAATGTGACATTCCCATCGAGACTGTAATTAATTCTGTGTAAACTCTAAAAGAGCTATATATCCTCTTGGATT
>OLQJ01000779.1_pt1 | contig 14339 bp, 18 predicted proteins | sample 1673231 | NCBI WGS metagenome assembly OLQJ01 (sample SAMEA3136769, study PRJEB25190) | human gut metagenome | biome: human gut; feature: human-associated habitat; material: faeces | place: Austria | collected 2013
AGTTGGCTCCTTGCGGTGCTTCCCCTGCCGGGGTATTCCTTTTCGGACGGTCATTTGGTTTTCAAGGTGCAGCTCATCGATGAACTACCCTAAGTCTACACCTAAATGACCGCCCATCCCGTATATCCGAAAGGTAGGAAATCCGCCCAAAAAACTGCCTATTTCCAAGCTCTCGGAATTGTGGTAGAATGAAAAAGCAGAACAATAAACGATAATTTTGGAGTACATACCGATATGGAAATTATAGAAATCAAAGAGAATAAAAAACAATTTCTCCCCTTATTACTGTTAGCCGATGAACAAGAGAGCATGATAGACCGATATATTGATAGAGGAACGATGTATGTATTAGTCGATAATGGGGTTAAATGCGAGTGTGTAGTAACCGACGAGGGCAAAGGCATTCTTGAAATTAAAAATATTGCAACTGCGCCAGAATATCAGGGCAAAGGTTACGGCAAGGCACTAATTGACTTTGTTGCTGCGAAATATAAAGGGAAGTATTCGATACTACAAGTTGGTACAGGGGATAGCCCGTTGACCGTTCCTTTTTATGAAAAATCTGGTTTTGCCCGCTCACACAGCATTGAAAATTTTTTTATTGATAACTATGACCACCCTATTTTTGAAGGTGGGGTTCAACTAACAGATATGATTTATTTACAGAAAAAAATATAAATTCCCATTTATCGGGCAGACAAGGAGGGAGAGCATGGAACTATCCATACAGGAACGATTGAAAGACCTGCGTGTGGAACGAGGGCTGACGCTGGAACAGCTTGCGGAGGAAACTCATCTTTCCAAATCTGCTTTGGGCAGTTATGAGGGGGACAATCTCAAGGACATCAGCCACCATGCCCTTATCCAGCTGGCAAAGGTTTATGAAGTGACCGTTGATTACCTGCTGGGACGCTCTAAAACAAAAAATCACCCAAACGCCGATCTTGCAGACCTGCGCTTGAGTGATGATATGATTGAACTATTGAAAAGTGGGCGGGTGGATACTTCCCTCTTGTGTGAGCTGGCGGTACACCCGGATTTTCCCCGGCTCATGGCTGACCTTGAAATCTATGTGAATGGAACGGCAGTCAAGCAGGTACAGAGCGCAAATGCCATTGTGGATATTATGAGCGCAACCATTATGAAGCAGCACAATCCCGGCTTGTCCGACCCGCAGTTAAGACAGCTTATCGCCGCTCATATTGACGATGACAGCTTTTGCCGCTATGTGATACAGCAGGACATAAACAAGATAGCTCTTGACCTGCGGGAAGCCCATAAGGACGATTTTTTCAGCGTCCCGGAGGACAATCCGCTGGAAGATTTTTTACAGACCGCCGAGGAAACTGCCAGTCCAGACAGCGACCCGGAGCAAGCGGCTTTGGCGTTTATCTGTAAGCGGCTCAAGCTGAATTTGAAAAAGCTGTCCGAGGAAGAAAAGAAGTGGCTGAAAAAGATTGCACAGAAATCGGACTTGCTGAAGAATCCAAACCCGCAGCGGGGGAGAAAATAGAGAACGAGAAATTGGAGGGAGTAAAGGTGCAGGAGGCAATTATAAAATTGAAACTTCTCGGACAAATGCCAGACGCAGTGAAAGATGACCCTACAGAAGAAACCATCAACATGTATGACGAATTGCTCTCCAATGTAAAAACGCCATTGACAAGAGAAGAAGTAGGCGTATTGATTGACATTTTCCCCGAAGGTGGAATGTATGGAGTAGAGTGGGATTTGCTAAAATTGGTAGAGTCTTATTTGATAGAAGCACCATCAAGTGAAGAGTATCGAAAATTGATTACTGCTTGTCCAAGTGAAGAATGGCGAGAAACTATGCAAGCCCGTTTAGATAATTGGGAAAACAACAAACAATAACTTGTTGGGGAGATAGCAAAGCCAGTCGAGCCAGTCAACGGTCAAGATGAACGGCACATTTCATGCGCCGCCGTTGACAGTCCCGCCTGTCTTTGCTAAAGGGCAATCAAGGCGGGAAAGCCCTAAAATGGCTTCCCGCCCATTTCAATTTTGAGAGAAAAATCCGTCTGCTTTTTCGTAAGTGTGGCTATCCGTCTGGGACACTTTGTCCCATAGTTCGGCGTAGGACGAGGGACGGGGGCTTTCATATACGCCCTGTCTGCTGATGAAAACAGTCCTGCGCTTGCGGCTCCACGCCGCGCAATCACAGCCCTGTTTTCCTGCCGTAAAAATGCCCTTGCCCTCCCCGGCGGCAACCGCATTTTCGCAGCAACGCCGACAGAGCGTATAACACACTACACTTTGCGAGCAAAGTCGTGTGCCAAGGGGCAAACCCCTTTGGAAACCCCTGACAACAAAACAGGCTGAATATCTCGCACTTTCCCGGTGCTTGATATTCAGCCTGTTTTGTTGTCAGCAGCCCCCGTTTCGTGGTCTGCGTGTAGTGCCTTGTAAACTGACCTAATGTATTGTAAAAGCACTTGAAGCACTCAGCTCATATGTAACATTGTAAATGAAACAGATAATCCGGCAGGAAATCTGCCGGATTGCACAAAATGCCAATGACACAAAACTTAGCAGATCTGTGACATGGGAGCCAATCTGATTAGTGACAAACTGAGAAAACAGCAACAATTGACAAATATACGGTATAGAAGTACTGTAATAAAAATTACATATATTTTTTTGCTAAGGTATCAGTCTGAGCCAGATATCCATGCTTGGTTTTATAGTATTGAACATGCTCAGATACAGCTTTTGCAGCTTTTTGTTGCGCTTCTTTGCCATAATCTATACCTATGTGTTCTAAATAGTATTCTGTTGCGAATAAATTAATGGTTCTTTTGTAGCATTGCCCATCCATCATTGAAAGAAACACGGTGATTTAATCTCTAGCAGATCCGACACCCATGCCAGATAAAAGAGCTATTTCTGCTTTTCCTTCTGTACGAGAAAGTTTATTGTTAAAGACATCATTTGCAATTTTATAAGCACAAATTGCCATATCGGATGTGATTTTAGCCATGAAAATTTTCCTCTCTGCATTTTCTTTTAGTATAACATAAAGTGATGTAAATAAAATATGAATTTGATAAAGAAAAATATTTCTGTGGCATTAATGTAATATATACTGACAGTAGATGAAGAGAAAAGAGATAAGTTGTATATTGGTAGATAAAAACCAAGGTTGATAACGATGAATTAAATACAATGATATTATCATAGTATGATAACAGAAAAATTGAATACAATACAGAGAAATATGAATTGTAAGTAATTCTTTTATATCCCATTTTGGAAATAAAATTAAACAGTGTCTTTAGAAATTTCTATCAGAAAAGAGTCCAATAATTTTTGTACGGTATCAGGCATATTTCGGTATATGCGTAGATGTTGAAGCTCAGTTTCTGTAAGTTTAGTTTCAGAATAAATACCTGGTTTTTGCGGATTGTTTGTATTACCAATCAAATAATCAACAGAAGTGTTGAAATAGCCAGCAAGTTTGATTAGAGTTGCAATATCTGGCTCTGTAATCCCATTTTCATATTTATATATCGTTTGTTGAGAAAGGTCTAAACGTAAAGCTAACTGTTGCTGGCTTAATTTTTTGGATAGGCGTAAGGCTTTCAAATTTTTCATAATGATCGTCTCTCCTTTTCAATTATTGTACCAATAATAAAAGGATAAAAATAAACTATAACAGCGTTGAAAATAAAACTTAAACAGCGTATAATTAAGGCAAAAAATTGGAAGGAGAAACACGAGAATGAAATGTCAAAAGTGCGGACAGGAAGTAAGTGAAAATAATAGATTCTGCCCTCAATGTGGAGCTAAATTAGAAATGTATTTTTTCTGGGACATTGAAGTGGAGTTTAATTCTGAAACTATGGAAAAATCCAAGATTGTTCAAGGAAAGAAAATAGTTTTGGATAGTGAAGCAATGATAGAGGAATTGAAAAAAGCAGAATCTCAGATAATTTCTTTGTATAGTAGCATGAATATTGAGGATGAAAATAGTATCCGCAATATTCGGGAGCAAATAAAAGCAATCAGCCAAAGGTATAATATTGCATTTACTATTGTAGAAGAGTTGGATTACCGTTTGAAAAAAATTAAAGGAATTTTTGAAAAAGAGGAACCGGATTCAGGAAAAAAAGAAGAGAGTAAAAGCGGAATTTTTATTGATGGTAGTTTTGAGAATCTTAAAAACATGGTTGAGAAGAATGATAAGCGTCATTCTACGGAATCTGTGCTCATATTTTTGGCGTCATTGATAATTTTGTTTTTTGAAGGAAAAGCCTGGATAAGAGAGCTGATGTCAAGTTTTGGAAACAGATGGGCATTCATGTGGGCAGTATATGATGTAGTGATGTATATTTTCTTCGATGCTCTTATTGCATATGTAGTATGGCGTATTTCAGAAAGATTCATTTATAAAAACAAACAAAAAATTTCAGAAATGTGTCTGAATATGCTTGTAATAAATGATGTACAGGCACTATATAACGCATTATTGTCTCTTAAAATAAAAGCGATAAAAAAAGTCTATTATAACGAATACGGATGTTTATGTGTGGAAGGAAAACATGGCACATATGGATTTCCGATAGAAGATCAAAAAATAAAGTATCGGTATGATAAAAACAGGCCGGAACTTTCAGGTGTAAATGATTTGAAAGGAACTTTAGAGAAAAATACGATTATTGTTTCTTTGCTGAAAGAGTTGTCTTATCAGGCGCCTGTTAATGCTTATAAAGAAAGCAAAAACAATAAGCGTTTGATGAGAGCTGGTAAGGAGATAAAAGCTGTTCTTATATTATCAGTTGTTTTGATAGCAGGTGGGATTTTTGTACAGCATGACATTCAGTATATTTATATGGTACAGAATGTGTGCCCGGAAGCATATCCAGATATTTCCTATAAAAAATCATTTAAAGAATATTTTACAAATGGAAAATGGAAGCATTTTGAATCGACAGAACAAGATAATGTAGTGGAATTTGATGGAAAAGGAATTTATGATGGAAAAGAATCTGAAGTAAAAATTCAGTTTATATTAACTGAACAGGATGAAAATGTATATGATATAGAATTGGGTGCGATAGCAGTTGACGAAGAAGTATTAAATACATATGAAAAAATAGAGTATATAGCTAATATATTTAATCGGTACGAGAACGTAAAAACAAAATAGATACTTTGAAGTTTATTTATTCGCAAACCGTGGAATATGAATTATGTATTATCTTTGCAGAAGGAGGAAAAGCAAAGATAATAGTAACTTATTTACTTGGAGCTGAGACGTGAAAAACGTTTCAGCTCTTTTCAATTTCACACAATCCAAGGAGGAAAAATAATGTTAAACTACGAAATCTTTATGAAAGAGCTGAGAAAAGCCATCCTGAATATCAGTGGATGGAAAGCAGAAAATGTACGTTTTGTGCCAAGGGAAGAAAACGAATTTGGTGAAGATCGCTTAGAAATCATTTGTATTGAATCAGCAACGCATGTAGGATGTGATTCGTTGGGGACAGATGAATTTTATAAAGAATACTGTGATGGAAAGAAAATCCAGAGGATAGCAAAGGAACTGGTAGCATATGTCAGAGAGAATAGCCGGAAACGTCTGTTTAATGCAATGGTTGAAGTACTTACTTATGACAAAGCAAAATCCCGACTGTTTATTGTACCGGAAAATATTAATAACAAAGAGGCATTGGAGCAGAGTACATATAAGACGGTTGGAGATATTGCGTTAGGTATCAGTCTGAATCTCATGGAAAAGGGAGAAAACATGATTGGACTGAAAGTATCTCAGGAAATTTTAGATGTCTGGGAGAAGGGAATGGAAGAGGTGTTCGGCGATGCGCTGAAAAATTCAGCAAAGATGTTCCCGGCACGATATTACAGTATCTTTAGAGCACTTACCATTGGTAAAGATTATAAAGGTGATGATTTTATGGGTGAAGATGTGGAAGAGGTATTGGCAGATATTATGCCTGAAAAATGTATCAGCACAGAATCTTTTGACCATGGTTCGGTAGCGATATTCTATCCGGGAGTTGGGGATAAACTTTGTGAAGCCTTGCATACAGAAAATTTGTATCTGACATTTACTTCTGTTAATGAGGTTCTGGTACGATCAGCAGATTCAGAGGTATCAATCAGTAGAATGAAAGAAAGACTGAAGAAAGAGTTAAAACAGAATCGAAATCCGAAAGACAAGCTGACAGAGGAAATTTACTATTATGATGGAAAAAACCATTGCATCCGTCTGGCAAGCGGCGAGGGAAATGTTTTTCTGTGTAAGTAACGGGCAAAAGGAAGAAAGGAAAATTTGAAAAATGCAGAAGATTATTATGGCGGTTTTATCAACAGTAGTTGTGATCTGGAATGAGATTATCAGTCGAAAGGGAGGAAAATAATTATGGCAGCAAATGTAGAATCTATGTTTTATACAAGAACAAAACCGTGGCATGGACTTGGCGTACAGGTACAGGAAGCTCCGGAATCAAAGGATGCGTTAAGACTGGCAGGATTGGACTGGAAAGTTTATCAGAGAGAAGTATATACAGATTCCGGTATTAAGATTGAGGGCTATCGTGCAAATGTCAGAAATACAGATAATAAAGTACTGGGTGTTGTGACCGAACGTTACAAAATCGTACAGAATGAAGAGGCATTTTCATTTACAGATGCACTTCTGGGTAAAGGTGTCCGTTATGAAACTGCGGGTAGTTTACAGGAGGGGAAGAAAGTCTGGCTTCTGGCAAGACTCCCGAAAGAATACATTATTTCAGGCGAACAGATTTCTCCGTATCTGGTGTTCAGTAACAGCCATGATGGAAGTGCGGCAGTGAGGGTTGCAGTGACTCCGATTCGTGTAGTGTGTAATAATACATTGAATCTGGCACTGAGTACAGCAAAGCGTTCCTGGGCTATGGTACATACCGGAAATATCAAAGGCAAAATCCACGAAGCGCAGGAAACTTTATTTATGGCAGAGAATTATATGAGTAAGCTCGGAAAAGAGTTTGAAGAACTGAAACGCCAGAAATTATCCGAAAGACAGGTAAAAGAATATATTGAACTGCTTCTTCCGTTAGAAAAGACTAGCAGTCTGGTAACGGCAAAGAATGTAAAGAAACTGCGTGATGATCTGAGAGCAAGATATTATGATGCACCGGATTTACAGGATGTGGGTGGAAACAATGCCTACCGTTTTATTAATGCGGTATCAGATTTTGCTACGCATAATGAACCACTGAGACGTACAGCAAATTATAAGGAAAATCTGTTTATGAGAACAATGGACGGCAACCCGATGATTGACCGGGCATATCAGATTGTAAAAGCAGCATGATTTCAAAAATGGGAACTTCTGAATTAAACAGGAAGTTCCCATATTTTTTCGTAAGAGGAGGCAGGCATAATGAAACAAAAAGTTCAGGAAGAATTAAAACAGGAAGTTATTAAGCGCATTTATGGAGAATTTAAAGATTACAGACAGAATCTGCTGAATGAGAGTTCCACAGATTTGATTGCAGACGCATACAAGATTGAGACATTCTCATCTTTATATGAGATTCTGCTGGAAAAATCCACACAGCTTAGCGACGTGGCTCTTTTAAATCTTCTCAATATGGGAACTGGAATCTTGGAAGGTCTGTATGAAAAATGGCTTGGAATTAAGGATTCCTCGTTCAATGAATTAGATAATTATGTCGAACATGAGCTTGATGAACTGGAAGGGTATGGACTCTACGAGGCAGTTTAAGAATTTGAATACTAAGAAATGATTTCAATGGAAAGGAAATTTTGATATGAAACGACTGATTGGAACAAATGGATTAGAGAAAAAGGAATGGCTGAAATACCGTAAGACAGGGATTACAGGTACAGATGCAGGTGCGATTTGCGGATTAAATCCGTATGTATCAGCATTTCAGGTCTATCAGGATAAAACCACAGATGAAATTGAAGAAAAAGATAATGAAGCTATGCGTCAGGGAAGAGATTTGGAAGAATATGTGGCGCAGAGATTTGTGGAAAAAACAGGTTTCAAAGTGCGCAGAGCGAATGCGATTTTTCAGAATGAAGAACATCCGGTTATGCTGGCAGATTTTGACCGTTTGATTGTAGGGCAGAAAGCCGGATTGGAGTGCAAAACCGTTTCCCCGTATTCTTCAGATAAATGGTCGGAAAGACAGATACCGCTTCATTATCAGATGCAGGTACAGCATTATCTGGCGGTCAGTGGTTTTGACTGCTGGTATGTTGCGGCGGTAGTCTTTGGAAAAGATTTTATCATTCATAAGATAGACAGGGATGAAGAAATGATTCAGAACCTGATTATCATAGAGGAACGTTTCTGGAAAGAACATGTGATGGCACATGTCATGCCTGATCCGGATGGGACTAAAAACTGTTCCGAGCAGATTGCAAAGATGTATTTTAAAGCAGATAAGGAAAAAGTTGTGGAACTGCATGGCTATAATGGATTGCTTAGCCGCCGTGAAGAACTGGTAGGACTGATTGAGAAAATGGAGAATGAGAAAAATACCATTGACCAAAAGATAAAACTGGAAATGCAGGACGCATCAAAGGCACTGACAGAAAAGTATCAGGTTAGCTGGTCTTCTTACAGCTCATCACGTCTGGACAGTAAAAAACTGAAAGCAGAAAAACCGGAGATTTATGAGGCATATGTAAATAAGAACAGTATGAGAAGATTTACAGTAAATCGTGTAGCATAGGAGGTTAGAGAATGGCAGCAAAACAGATTAGTTTGAAAGAGGAACTGGCAGCACAGGCGCAGGCACAGCCAGCTAAGAAAGATGAGGAAGTTAAACTGACAAAAAATATGATAATTCCGGATATGGTAAAAGTGATGATGCCGGAAATCAAAAAGGCACTTCCAAGTGTGATGTCACCGGAACGCTTTACAAGGATTGCATTGTCAGCACTGAATAATACACCACAGTTGCAGGCGTGTACACCAATGTCATTTCTAGCGGCTTTATTAAATTCAGCACAGCTCGGACTGGAACCAAATACACCGTTGGGACAGGCATACCTGATTCCGTATAAGAATCATGGAAAACTGGAATGCCAGTTTCAGATTGGATATAAGGGATTGATTGACCTTGCCTATCGTAATGGACAAATGCAGACAATACAGGCACAGGCGGTTTATGAAAATGATGACTTCTTCTATGAATACGGGCTGGATGCAAAGTTGAGACACAGACCAGCGTTCTCAGACAGAGGCGATTTGATTTATTTCTATGGAATCTTTAAAACGGTAAACGGTGGATATGGATTTTCAGTAATGTCCAAGAATGACATGGATATTTACGCAAAGACATATTCAAAGGCTTTTGATTCCGACTATTCACCATGGAAGAGCAATTATGAGGAAATGGCGAAGAAAACGGTTATCAAACAGGCTTTGAAGTATGCTCCGATAAAGACAGAGTTCCAGAGAGCACTCAGTACAGATGAAACGATTAAAAGCAGACTGAGTATGGACATGGCAACAGAAGTAGAGAATGAGATGGTTTACGAAAATTCTGAAGAGGAATCAGGTAAATAATTGAAACGATGAGCAGTAGTTAAGACTTACAAGTCTATGCGGAACTATGAAAAGTATCAAAAGAAACGAGCGTTAGATATAGACCAGAGAAAAATACTTTAGGTATATATTGTAAGCTCATCTTTTGATACTTTTTTTATACAGAGTTGTTTTGATACAAATGTAAATCTGATATGTGCTGAATACTTGAGGAAAGAATGTGACTATGTTAAAATAAATAATAGGAAAGGGAAATCAGATTATCTGAAGCGAGGTGACATTATGCAGAAAGATGGAATGGAACAGGAATTGGATTTTGAGAGGAAGCATGAAGAGGATTTGCAGAGACTTCGTGGATTCCGACTTCTGGATGATGATTTTATGAGTAAAGTATTTGAGGATAAAGAATGTACAGAATTTCTACTTCAGATTATTTTGAACAGGAATGACTTAAAAGTACAAAGTGTACATGGACAGCATGATATTAAAAACTTGCAGGGACGCTCTGTGCGTTTGGATATTCTGGCTGTTGATACAATTGGAAGAGTTCATAATATTGAAATACAGAGAAGTGATAAAGGCGCAGGAGTAAAACGGGCAAGATATAATAGCAGTATTTTGGATGCCAATATAACAGAGGCAGGAGACAAGTACGAAGATCTGAATGAATCATATGTAATTTTTATTACAGAAAATGATGTTTTAAAAGCTGGGCTTCCTATTTATCATGTAGACAGGATTGTAAGGGAGACAGGTGAATTGTTCAATGATGAATCACATATTATATATGTAAATTCACAGATCAAAGATGAAACAGCATTAGGAAAACTGATGCATGATTTTTCCTGTACAGATGCCAAAGATATGAATTACAAGATATTGGCAGACAGGGTAAGATATTTTAAAGAAGATGAGAAAGGAGTGGAGACCATGTGTAAATCAATGGAAGAAATGAGAAATGAAGCGAGCAGAGCGAAAGCCGTTCAGATTGCAAGACGTATGCTTGATTCCGGAAAGCTGACTTATGAAGAAATTGCAGAGTTTTCTGATTTGACAATAGAAGAGGTTAAAACTCTGGATGAAAAGCAGCCTGCATAGGATGGTAAATTAATGGCGAGACATAATTAGAATTAATGATTTATTAAAGGCAGAACCTTGGAGCATTCTGGGGTTCTGCCTTTTTGCGAGGAGGAATTATAGATGATTTATGGATATTGCAGGATTTCAACTCCCAGACAAAATCTGGAAAGACAGGTCAGAAATATCAGGGCAGCGTATCCTGATGCGGTTATTATACGCGAGATATATACTGGAACGAAAATGTGTGAACGAAAAGAATTTGAAAAACTTCTCAGAAAAGTATCTGATGGCGATACATTAGTGTTTGATTCTGTATCCAGAATGAGCCGCACTTCGCAGGATGGCTATAAAACATATGAAGAACTATATAAACGAGGAGTATCGCTGGTATTTCTTAAAGAACCACATATCAATACCAGTACTTATCAGCAAGCAATGGATAATCAATTTTCCGTAAAGATAAAAACCGGAGATCAGGCATCGGACGAATTGATGTCCGGAATATTGAATGCAGTCAATAATTATATGCTGAGTCTTGCAAAAAGACAGATACAGCTTGCGTTTGAGCAGGCAGAAAAAGAAGTTACTGATTTGCACCAGAGAACCCGTGAAGGAATAGAGACTGCCCGACTAAACGGAAAACAGATAGGACTGGCACAGGGAACCAAGTTGGTTACTAAAAAATCAGTAAAATCAAAACGATTGATACAGAAATATTGTCGGGACTTTTCTGGAACATTGCCAGACAAAGATTGTATAAAACTTATTGGTATATCAAAGGGCAGCTATTACAAATATAAACGAGAACTGAAATTAGAGTGTTCAGGGTGAATGATGAAATATACAATTATGCAGTGCTCGGATAAAACGAAATGAACTGAAGTAAACCATAATGTACCCAATATCCCGTAACATTTTTCTAAAACATTTATAAGTGGAGGAATGTAAAATGCTAGATAATATACCTGATACATTAACTTTGAGAGAGTTACAAAAAGTCCTTCATGTTGGAAAAAATACAGCACTGAAGTTGGCTCATGAAGATATTATTACAGGACATTGGGTAGCTGGAAAGTGGTTGTTTTTTAAGGAAGATGTGATAGAATATATTCAACATAACTAAATAAATAGATTTTGTTGAGAATAGTAGATGAGGTGCAAATGATGGATAAAAAAAAGTCACCTAAAAAAACGATGCAGTTTGTAGTAGATATAATTAAAAAGGATTATGGCATTGATTCTAGGAAAAAAATAGGTTACATTATTAATATCAAAGAAAGTACATTGCGTCAGTGGTGTGAAAATATTCCGGGTGTTACTGGGTTTAGAGAACCTTATAAAGTATTGTGTTTATTCAGACTGTGTTTTGACGCAAATGTTATATGGTCAGACTATTTGGAGGAGATAAAAAAATATACAGATTGGTCAAATGATCAATATGCACAATTAGAAAAAATATTAGAAGGAGATTGTCCATGTAACGAGTTTCGAGAGAATATAAAGAAGTGTGTGTGTCGAATGCTGGAATATTCACCAAGAAGAGATGTTATAGAAAAAAGATTTCCTAACTTTTTTGAGGATATTAATGGCCATGATATGAGAGTATTTGCATCTAAATCACAAGATTCATTGGCAGAAGAGCAAGAAAAATTAAAATCAATTATTATTGCTAAGGGTGTTGATGGAGTTACATTGGATGATGTAAAGGATCCGATGTGGCTGTTTAGGTTGGGAAGTAAATTTTATTTAGATAAAAAGAATAAAGATTTAAAAGTTGCATTTCAGTGTTTTCATATGTCTGCTGAATTGGGATATGCAGGCGCAGATTTGTTGATGGGAAACTGTTATGCCGATGGAACCGGATGTAAGAAAGATGTAAAAAAAGCAATTGAATATTATGAAAAAGGTGTCAGTAAAGGAGATATAGATTGTCAACTTTTATTAGGGGATATATATTCAGGAAAAAATGAGGAAATGTCAATAAAGGCGGATTATGAAAAAGCTTTTAAATACTATAAGGAAGCTGCTGAACGTGGAAATATAAAAGCTAAATTTGAGACAGGATTTTGTTACTATTTTGGGAATGGGATAAAAAAAGATTGGAAAGAAAGTAATAAATATTTAATAGAAAGTATCGGAGATGTATTAAAAGATCCTAAAAGTATTAAAAAGAAAAAAAATATCAAGTATATACAAAATGCGTATGGTTGCTTAAGTCAAATATATAAAAAAGGAGGGAATGGCGTAGAACAGGATTTACAGCGTTCTGAAATCTATTTAAATGAGAGTTATGAATATTACAAAAAAGTTATGAGAAAATTATATGAAAAGATTTTTAAAAAGTCGTGGAAAGAATCAAATACAGACTGATTATATAACATATGGAAGACAGGTTTTGATTAGCAAAACCTGTCTTTTTATTCAGATACAAGTTTGGAATCCGTCCGGTAGCGGGAAGGATATAATTGAATTAAGAGAAGTCTTTAATAGCTCCAGGAAAGAAGAAATGGGCATATAGTTGCAGAAAACAAAGAACGTTAAAATTTAATGTCAAATAAAAGTTAAAATAGAAAGGTATTACGACGCAAGATGTAGCAAAAAAAATTTATGAAGTTGAAGTACTCTAAATTACTGGGATTAATGGGGAAAACGCAAATTGCGCGGTATTCAACAGCTTTGGGATGTGTGCTACTATGATTAGGAGCTCAAGCAATGTAACTATAAAGGTAAAGCATATAATTCCGGAAGAATGCATTTTTGAATGTATTAAATTAAAAGGAGAACTTAATATGATTCGTTTTAATGATGATCTTAAACTTCCGTCATGGGTAAAGAACAAAAGAACTATAGGTGTTGTATTGGATAAGGGAAAGTATTTTATGGTACAAAAAGGAGATGATAAGCAGTTATATACTACTATAATAAAAGATTTTGAGTTATTTGTATGGAACAAGGAAAGTTCGACTCCTTTTCATTGTTCTAGCATGCAAAATGATATACCAGATGTGGGATTAAATATTTGCTTTAATATTAAGAAAAATAAAGCTATAGTTTGCCGAAAGTGTGATAGTGATGTATATGAGGAAATTTCAAAATTGTTTTTTGTATGGACTACCGAAAGCGATACAGGATGCAATCGAGGTTTATTTTTGGAACAGGCTAAAGAAGAAAAATACAAGTCGTTCTATTGGGTGTCGGATTGGGGTAGAACAGAAAATGAAGAAATTAACAGAGTGATGTTGGAACTTTTTGGAAGACTTTTGAGTGGAAATAGTACGAAGAAATTGCTTGAAACGGGACATAGGATATCACAGACAATAGATGAATAGCAGTTTATTTACTTGTAAAAAATAGTGCAAATAAATTCTATCAGCTCTGTGGATTTCTATGAACGATGTAGAATAAGCAGAACTGATAGAAATAGAAAAAATGGAGATTCTTGAATGAGAAAGAAATATGGAAAAAGGAAGAATATAGAGAAAATACCACAGGAATTAGAAAGTAGAGAAGATTTTGAAGAAGATTTAGGGAAAGATGATGGTATATTGAGTCCGGAAGAAATGTATGAAGCATTAGAAGATAATCAGAGAATGGAAGAGGAGGAGTCAGAAGCAGAGGAAGAAGACGATACATTGAGTCCGGAAGAAATGTATGAAGCATTAGAAGATAATCAGAGAATGGAAGAGGAGGAGTCAGAAGCAGAGGAAGAAGA
>OLQJ01000784.1_pt1 | contig 14258 bp, 10 predicted proteins | sample 1673231 | NCBI WGS metagenome assembly OLQJ01 (sample SAMEA3136769, study PRJEB25190) | human gut metagenome | biome: human gut; feature: human-associated habitat; material: faeces | place: Austria | collected 2013
CTTATTACCAGATGGTGGAGATCGTTATTTATCAACACCTTTAATTCAAGATTAGGGAAATTATTTTCCCTTTTTTAAAAGGAGAATAGGGGATGAATCGAAAATTTGAATTTAAGTACAACAAGACGTACTTGATTTAGGAGCTAAAATTAAAGGTGTAAGAATACATGATATTGATAATACTGTGTATTCTTCCTCTTTAAATGATTATATAGATGTTCATGTTAAACGTCTTTTAAAAAATCTATTAAAGAAACAAGAATTTCATAAAATCAACCCCTTAGTTGATCTCTATAATTTAATTTCTATGGATACTAAATTAGCTTTAGGAGCCCATGATTTAGATAAAATAGAGGAAAATATTACTTTAAGATTAACTCAAGGAAATGAAAACTATATTCCTTTAGGAAGTGAAGAAGCTAAAGAGGTCAAGGCAGGTATTTATAGTTATATAGATGATGCCAATGATATTATTTGTTATAGTGAAATAAGACAAGTAGATAAAACAAAAGTCACAAATGAAAGCAAAGATATTTTCTTTATTGTTCAAGTCAATAAAGAAACCTCTGATAAATATGTAAAAGATATAGCTAAAGAATTAATTACAGTTGTGACTTATTATTTAGGGGGAACTGATGAAATACTTTAAAGACATTTTAGAACTTATTCTAGAATGTCTTTTATTTTATGAAAAAATTAAAATTCAAGGGATAACATGTAAAAAAATATGGATCTTAACCGAGTTTTAAAAAAAATGTCGAATTCGACATATTTTTATTGTGCTTGTATGTAAGCGCTATTATAATTGGAAAAGGGGGATATGTATGGACCAAGAATATCAAGCACTGGTGGTGTTAGATTTGTTGACGACACAGATGAATAAGTATGCCAATAAGAAGCTAAAACCTTATGGGCTTAAATTCAATGAATTAAATATTATTCGTTTTGTAGCTCAAACAAATGAATCGGTTTATCAAAAAACGATTTGTCAAAATTTTCAATTGCCTCATTCGACAGTTGTGGGAATTGTTTTTCGTTTAGAAGATAAAGGTTGGCTTTTAATGGGAAATAGTCATTTTGATAAACGTCATACACGTATTGTTATTACGGATAAAGGAAAAAATTTGATTCAGGAAACAGAAGATATCTATCAAGATATCATGAATAAAATGAAAATGATTTTATCTGAAGAAGAAATAGAAAGTTGTATTCATTCAATAGATAAAATTAAAGAATTATTTAAATAGGAGGTTGTTATGGGAATTTTTAAATTTTCAATGAGAATGCTTGTCAAAGACTATAAAAAGAGTTTATTTTATGGAATTACTCTGATATTTGCGGTTGCCGTATGTTTTGTGTTTTTCAATATTATTAATAATCCGGATTTAGCTGATCAAGCGATTGCTCGAAGTGGTGGGACATGGAGTGACGTACAAATGCCATTTTCATCTGTGTTATCGTTTTTGATTATTTGTTTTTGTTGTTTTATGGTCTTCTTTGCAAATGATTTCTTTTTATCAAGAAAGACGACAGAACTGGCTATTATGGCAATGTCAGGTTCTGGCTATATTAATTCAACAATGTATGTCTTGTATCAAACATTCACTTTGTTGCTTCTAGCAACACCACTAGGTATTTTAATAGGAAGATGTGTTGTTCCCTTTTCTAATGCCTATATGTATCAAATGTTAGGTGTATATAAAGATCCTTCTTATATTCCTCAAGAAGCATATCTTTATTCATTTATTCTTGTAGCGATTGTTTTATCAATGATTTGTGTTTTAACAGCAGGATTTTTACATAAAAATGATATTCAAACGTTACTTTCGCAAGAAAAAGAAATGAAAGTAAAAAGAAATACAAAGAAAAGTAAAGCTGTTTTATTTTTTGGAATATATGTTTTTGGGATTGTGATGATGTTTATGAATCCCCATGAACCAACAGCTTATATTGCTCCAACGATTGTTGGCTTAGGTGGAGCAATAGGAGTGATTCGCTATGTTTTACCTGATTTTGTAAGAAATCTTAAAAGAGGTATTTTTCTTACTAAAAGATATGTTTTAATTTCTATTTCTAACTTAAATTATTCGATTCAAAGATCTTTGTTATTGTTTTCATTAATGACCGTTGCTGTAACTGGAATGTTAGCAGTACTTGCAGCAAACCAAAATTCTCCACGAGAATTTACCACAGGCGTTATTGGTTATATTGTAGTGGTTGTTTTATTAGTCGTTTCAATCATTTATAAGCTATCAATGGAAGCATTAACGAGAAAAACTTTATTTGTGAATTTATGGAAGATTGGATATACCAGAAAAGAACTTAGAAAAATAGTAAGACAAGAAGTTATCAGTTATTACTTTGTTTTAATACTTATACCGCTTGTTTATATTATGTTTATTTCAGGTCGGTTTATTTATTATGGAGATATGTCATTACAATTTGCTTATATTTATATTTTATCTTATATTATTCCAATTATTGTTTCAGGATTTATTACTTATGTTCAATATATAAATGCAGTTGTTAAACCAATTAAAGGAGGAAAATAAAATGGAAAGAAAAGAAATACTTGTTGCTGATAAAATTACTAAGATATATGGAATAGGGACAAAAACGTTATTTGAAGCTTTACATGAAGTTTCACTTACGATGTATGAAGGGGAATTCGTATGTATTATGGGTCCTTCTGGAGCGGGAAAATCAACTTTTATTAATAATCTTTCAACTATTGATATTCCTACAAAAGGAAAAGTCTTTATTAATGGAAAAGAAGTACGTGTGATGTCTGAAGGAGAAATTGGTAAATTTAGATATGAAAATTTAGGTTTTATTTTCCAAGAATTTAATTTATTAGATAGTTTAACGATTTTTGAAAATATTGCTGTTCCTCTAACTCTTGCAAATGTCAATAAAAAAGAAATTACGCAAAGAGTTCAGGAAGTTGCTAAAAAATTAAATGTTGAACAAACATTAGATAAATTTCCTAATGAATGTTCTGGTGGTCAAAGACAAAGAGTAGCTATTTGTCGTGTTTTAGTTACTAATCCTAAATTGATTGTTGCTGATGAACCAACAGGAAATCTAGATAGTAAAAATTCTCATGAGATTTTATCGCTTTTTAAAGAATTAAATGAAAAAGAAGGGGTTTCTATTTTAATGGTTACACATGATAGTAAGATTGCATCTTATTCATCAAAACTTCTTTATATTAAAGATGGCATTATTGATCGTACAATTGAAAGAGAAGGTTTATCTCAAAAAGAATATTTTTATAAAATAGTTGATATTAATTCAAGTGAATCACAAGAGTTGTTTGAATAATGGGTATTTTTAAGTTATCTTTGATTTCATTAAAAAAAGATATGTCAAAAAGTATTTTCTACTTTTTGACATTCTTACTTACAACTATTTTTATATTCTCTTTTTTTAATCTTACATTTAATCCTTATTCAGGTATTCATTTAGGAAAAGATGATACAACCTTTGTGACACCGATTGCAGTCTTTGTGATTGTTATTGCTATGCTTTGTGTTTTTCTCGCAAATAACTTTTATGTTTCTAATAAAGGAAAAGAAATTTCGATTATTTTGATGTCAGGAGCAAGTATTTATCAATTAGGCTTCTACTTATTCTTACAAGTCTTTACGATTATGCTTTGTGCGATTCCTTTAGGTCTTGTTTTAGGTTATTTACTCATTCCAACGATCAATTCTTTGTTTATGATGACATTTAAATATAATGGACAGCTTTTCTATTTATCAAGCCAAACTTTTCCAGCAACATTTATGATTCTTGCTTTTGAAGTTATGTGGTGTTCTATGTTGAATTTGGGGTATTGTGTTAGAAGTACGATTAATTCTATGATTCATGATAAAAATAAAATAGATTTAAGTGGTTTAAAAGGTCCACAAATTAAGAGTAAAGTTTTTATTATTCTTTATTTTGTGCCAATGGTTTTATTCTTATTTGTGAAAGATTCAACTTCTTATATGTTTATAGCTTTATTTGGTTTAATAGGAATATCAGGGCTTATTAAAAAAGTATTACCAGAATATATTCGAAAAAGGCAAAAGAATCAATCATTAGAAAATTCTGTAGATTTGATTGCTTATGGTTTCTTTCATAGTGATCTACAAAAGATTTTTAGCCTTTTACTTATTTCTTTATTATCTTCTGTTTTACTTACATGTATTACAGTCTATACATTAAAACAGCCACTTGTTTCAATGGTTGCTTTAATGTCTTATGTTTCCGTGATGGTTTTAATGGCTTTAACGATTGTCTTTAAAATAGGAATGGAACTTTATAAAAGAAAAGGAAACTTTGAAAATCTTTGCTGTTTAGGATTTTCTATTGAACAATTAAAAAAGATCATAAAAAAAGAAATGATTTGTTTCTATGGAGTTATTCTTTTACTGCCGCTATCCTATCAAATCATTATCTTATGTAATTTACTTATTAAAGCTAAAATTACGTTCTATTTATTTTTAATTATTTTATTAATTCAAATTGTTCCATTATTAATAAGCTATTTATTAAGTATCAAACTTTATAAGAGTATTTTACCAACATCTATCATTATGGAAAAATAATTATTTAAAGAATCTTTTAAAAAAGGATTCTTTTTTCTTTACTTCAAAAGGATTACATGGCTGATTTTCTTTTAAATCATAGAATTGAACTTCGTGATTTTCCGTATCAAAAATACAATAAGTAGGATGAGGATAATTTCCTCTAGGAAAAGTTACACTTCCTGGATTAATAAAAAGAGTATTTTCTTTTTTATAACAAGTAGGATTATGACTGTGACCAAAACAAACAACATCTATTTTATGATTTAATGCATATTGTTCTAAATTATACATAGATTCATCTATATGAAAAAGATGACCATGACAAATAAAAAAATTTAAACCATTGATTGTAAGGGTTAAATCTTTGGGAATATCCGCAAAATCATTATTTCCTCTTACATTATAGAAATTATCTATTTCTAAAGGAGAATAAGGCATATAAATATCACCACAGTGAATGTAATAATCAGCTGGATGTTGGTTGATGAATTTTAAAAGAGTTTGTTTTGTCATTGAATGGCTATCGGATAAAATCATAATTTTCATAAATGTACCTCCGTTAAATATGCTATAATTATTTTATCATAAAATAAGAAAGAGAGGTATTTTATGGATTCTTTTATTCAGTTTAAAGATGTCAAAAAGACATATAAAGTAGGAGATATTGAAATTCATGCAAGTAATGGTGTGAATTTTGAAGTTAATAAAGGAGAATTTGTAGTTATTGTAGGTCCTAGTGGGGCTGGAAAAACAACGATTTTAAATCTTCTTGGAGGAATGGATCAAGCAACAAGTGGTTCGATTATGGTTGATGGTCAAGATGTGGCTTTATATGATGAAAAGAAATTAACACAATATCGAAGAGATGATATTGGTTTTGTGTTTCAATTTTATAATCTTGTGCAAAACTTAACAGCTTTAGAAAATGTTGAACTTGCTTCACAAATATCTAAAGATCCTTTAGATGAAAAAATGGTTTTAAAAAGGGTAGAGCTAGAAAATCGTATGAATAACTTTCCTGCGCAATTATCAGGTGGAGAACAACAACGTGTAGCAATTGCTAGAGCGATTGCGAAAAATCCTAAATTACTTTTATGTGATGAACCAACGGGAGCTTTAGATTATTTAACAGGGAAAGCTATTTTAGCTTTGCTTAGAGAAATGTGTGATAAGTATAAAATGACAGTTATTGTGATTACTCATAATAGTGCTTTAGCTCCAATGGCAGATCGTGTGATTCATTTAAAAAATGGAAAGGTTGATCAAATGTTTTTAAATGAACATCCTCAACCTATTCAAGAAATTGAGTGGTAATAATGAAAAGAAATGCTTATGTTAAAAATCAAATAAGAATTATTAAAAAAACAAAAGCACGATTTTTATCTATTTTTTGTATTGTTTTTTTAGGAGCTTCATTTTTTGCAGGACTTCGACAAAGTCCTTTGATTATGAAAGAATCAATGCACGATTATTTACAAACATATAAATGGAATGATTTGAACTATATTGCAACATATGGTTTTGATGAATCTATTATTCAAAAAGTTGAAAAAGTAAAAGGAGTAGAAGCTGTTGATTATGGTTTTCGCTTTGATGCTTTAATGTCATATGATGAAAAAGCAAATATCGGGATGACAGTTTATAGTGATGATAATTTTTCAAAGGGGGTAGACCTACCTGAATTATTAAAGGGAAGATACCCTCAAAAAGATAATGAATGTTTGATGGATTATCAGTATATAAAAAAATCATCTTTGAAATTAAATAATCAAATTACTTTAGAAAATGATTATGGTAAAAAAGAATATAAAATTGTAGGAATCATTAATGATAGTCGTTATGTAAGTAATTTAGAAAGAGGTACAAACAGTTTAGGTGATGGGAATAATAGTGGGTTTATTCTTGTTTTAAATCAAGGAAATGAACATATGGCTGTTCCTGATGAATTGTTTGATTTACATGATCAAAAGACTTTTTATAATGATTTGCGTATTCATTTAAAAAATGAAAATCATTTATATGAATTTGATGATGATTATGATGAGTATGTAAAACCAATCAATAAAAAAATCAAAGCAATTTTAAAAGATTATAATCTTGATTTTTACAATCAAACAAAAGAAGATGCTTTGAATAAAATAGCTGATGGTGAAAAAGAGTATCAAGATGGTCTAAAACAATATCAAGAGGGAATGGATGCTTATCAAAATGGTATGAGTCAATATCTTGATGGTAAAAAACAATATGATCAAGGATATCTTCAATATCAACAAGGTTTAAAAGAATACCAAAGTGGTTTAAAACAATATCAAGTTGGTTTAAGTCAATATCAAACAGGGTATCAAAAATACCAAGAAGGACTTAAACAATACCAAGCAGGTTACCAGACTTATTTAGATTATGTAGAAAAAGTTGATCAATATGATACATCTATCCAAACTGTTGAAGCTGCGTTAAGTCAATTTGGCGGTTATGAACAAGCTAAAAATATTCCAAGCGATTCACCTTATTATCAACAAGTACAAACTTTGATTGTAAGCTATGATCAATTAAAACAAAATGAATCACAAATCACTACTTTAAAAACACAATTACCTGTTATTAAACAAGAACTAGATCAAAATAAAACGGTTTTAGATCAAACAAATGCTCAACTTGTACAAAGTAAACAACAATTAGATGCCTCAAATCAAAAAATAAAGGCTTCTAAAGCTCTTTTAGATCAAACAGGAATCAAACTTGCTGATTCTAAAAAACAATTAGACGAAGCTAAAAATACTTTAGATAGTAACTTACCACAATTAGAAGAAGCTAAAGTAAAATTAGATCAAGCACAAAGTGATTTAAATGAAGCTAAACAACAAGCAGCTGATTTACAAAAAGGGAAAATCATTACCTTAACTAAAAATGAAAGTGCAGCAATCTTAAGTTATAGTGGTAACTGTGATTCAATATCAGCTTTATCAATTCTGTTCCCAGTTCTCTTTTTCTTAGTAGCAGCTCTTGTTTCAATGACAACAATGACAAGAATGGTTGAAGAACTAAGAGTACAAAATGGAACATTAAGAGCGTTGGGCTATAAGAAAAAAGATGTGATTATGCAATATTTGATCTATGCTTTTCTAGCAACATTCTTTGCTAGTAGTATTGGAATTGTTTTTGGAACATATTTCTTCCCAAGTATTATTTACTATTTATATCGTATTATGATGTTTGATATAGGAGCACCAACACGTATTATTTTTGAATTAGCAACATGTATACAAACATATATTATTTCAGTCGTGATTATTTTATTTGTCACTTTTATGGTCTGTTATAAAGAATTACAAGCTGTTCCAGCGCAAATTTTAAGACCGAAAGCGCCTAAGCTAGGGAAAAGGATATTACTTGAAAGAATTACTTTTATTTGGAAGAGATTGTCATTTAATCAAAAGGTAACAATGAGAAATATCTTTAGATATAAAAAGAGATTCTTTATGTCTGTTATTGGAATAGCAGGTTGTACAGCATTGATCGTTATTGGTTTTGGAATCAAGTATTCTGTTTCTCCACTAGCAAGCGAACAATATGGCAATATGTGGATTTATGATGGTGTTGTAAATTATAAAGATGATTTAACAGCAACGACAAAAAAACAAGCACAAGATGATTTTAAAGGGCAATCTCAAGTGAAATCGACAATGGGTATTTATAATAAAACGATCACGATTGATCAACAAATGGTAACAGTTGAAATTCCAAGTGAAACAAAAGATTTTGATCAATATATTCATATGAGTGATTATCAAACAGGCAAGACTTTAAATCTTAAAGATGATGGTGTTTACATCAATGCAAAACTTGCCGAAATATTAGATTTAAAAGTTGGTGATCAACTTACATTATCATTAGATAATAAAGATTATAAAGTAAAAATTGCAGGTATTTATAAGCTTTATTTTAGACATTATATTTATATGTCTCCAAAATACTATGAAAACTTAACCAAAGATGAAGTTCATTATAATAGCCAATATTTTAAATTAAATAAAAAAGCAAGTGAAAAGAAACTTACAAATTATTGTGATCATCATGAAAATATTACTTCTATTCAATATGTCAGTGGTATTTCAGAAGGATTCTATAGTCAAATGGAAAGTTTAGATAGTGTTGTCTTTATTTTAATTGTTTGTGCAGGTGCACTTGCGTTTATTGTTTTATATAATCTAACAAATATTAATATTCAAGAAAGAAAAAGTGAAATTGCAACGATTAAGGTTTTAGGTTTCTATCCAAAAGAAGTCTATGATTATGTCTTTAGAGAAAACATTATTTTAGCCTTTATTGGTTCGATTGTTGGACTTGGTCTTGGTAAGATTATTCATACTTATTTGATTAGAACGGTTGAAGTAGATATGGCGATGTTTATTAGAACAGTTAATATCAGATGCTATATGATTGCTATTATTTTAACAATGGCATTTACATTCTTAATTAATCTTTATATGCGAAGAGTTCTTAAAAAAATAGACATGGTTGAGTCTTTGAAAAGCATAGAGTAATCATAAATATTATTTAGGATTACGTAAAATTAAGGATTTTTTCAAAAAAAATTAAAAAAATTGAATCTTCTAAATCCTTTACTATGGTTGACATTCAAGGGATTTACTACTTGTATAGACAGGGCAAAGGGTGGATTTTTAGTTGATTTTACGTTATAATACATTTGTATTTGTTGAAAGGAGGAGACGAATGGAGAGAAATATTAAGGAAAGAGTTAGTCAATATGTAGATGAAAACAAAGTCAAAGAGAAGTTAACTCAGTTTTTCCAAGAAAAAATTGTCAATAGAAAAGCGATGTTTATACCTATTACAGGTGTTGCAACATTTATGTTAGTAGGATACGCTGCTGCTGATACAAAAGCACCAGAAATCACATCTGATCAAATTGAGGTTCCTTATGGAGAAAAATTTGATGTTGATACTGTAGATGTAACTGACAATCGTGATAGCAGAGAAGACATTCAAGTAAGTGCCGATCTTGCATCATTAAATGTTGAACAATTAGGAGATTATAAGGTTACTGTAACATCTACTGATTCATTTAATAATGAAACAACAAAAGAAATTACAGTAAAAGTAGTGGATCAAGAAGGTCCAAAATTTGAAACTTTAGGTTCAAATGAAGGTTATGTAGTTGAAGTTCCTGTTAATGGAAGTAGTGATTTATCAAGTTATGTAAAAGCAACTGATAATGTAGATGGTGATGTGACTCCATTTATTGAAGCAGATAAAACTTTAGATACTTCTAAATTAGGAACACAAACAATTACATTAAAAGCCACAGATGTTTCAGGAAATGAAACAGAAAAAACAATTGATTTTGCTGTGACTGATGATGCTGCACCAGTGGTTACATTGAAAAATGGTGCAGATGTTACATTAAATTATGGGTCAGATTTTAACTTATCTGATTATGTAGATGTTACAGATAACTTTGATGGTGTCGTTCAACCTCAAGTAGAAGGAAGCATTGATAACCATAAAGAAGATGGTGTACAAACTTTAACAATTAAAGCAACTGATTCATCTGGTAATGAATCTTCTGCTCAATTGAATGTTGCTGTAAAAGATACAGAAGCGCCAAAAATTTCTTTATCAAAATCAGAAGTTTCTGTAAACGTAGGAGCAAGTTTAGATTTATCTAACTACTTATCAAGTTCAACTGATAATAAAGATGGAGATGTAAAAGGAAAAGTATCAATTCCTTCTGTAAGTACTTCAAAAGCTGGTTCTTATACAGCTACTTATACAGTAAGTGATTCTGCTGGAAATCAAGGTAGTGCGTCATTAACTGTAAAAGTTAATGCGGTACGTACTTCTTCTAAGAAAGGTTCTGTAGCTATTGGTACTACTTCTAGACCAAATTATTACGGAACATCAGTTATAGGTGCTGCCTATTCAAGACTTGGGTGCCCTTACGTATGGGGTGCTGAAGGACCAAATACATTTGACTGCTCTGGTCTAGTAAAATGGTGTTATGCTAAAGCTGGTAAATCTTTACCACATTCATCAAGTGCGATGAAATCATCTGGTACTGTAATCAGTATTTCGAGTGCACAACCTGGGGATATCTTATGGAGACCAGGACATGTAGCAATTTATATTGGTGGTAACCAATACATTCATGCTCCACAAACTGGAGATGTTGTAAAAGTTTCATCTGGTGTAAGTAGCTTTACATGTGCAATTAGACCTTAATATTAAAAAGTCGTGGAAAAATCACGGCTTTTTTTGTACTTTAAAAGAATATATTTTTAATAATGAATGAAACTAATTATTGATTGTTTGGGTATAATAAAATTGAAAAAAGATTGATAAATTCTACAAATTTGCATTTTTAAATAAAATGTGTTATGATAATAGACGGTTAAAAAAATTCAAAAGGAGAACATTATGAAAACAGACATACAGACCAAGCTCAAAACATTGTTTGATGAGAAAATTAAAAACAGAAAAGCAATGTTTATTCCAATCGCTGGGGTAGCTGCATTTATGTTAGTAGGTTATGCTGGTGTGGATCATGAAAAGCCTGAGATTGTATCAAGTCATATTCAAATTCCTTACGGTGAAAAGTTTGATACGGATGCAATTGATGTTGTTGATAATCATGATAGTAGAAGTGAGCTGTTAGTAGAAGCTGATGATGATTCCTTAGATGTTAAACAATTAGGAACATATCAAGTTGAAGTGCGTGCAACAGATCAGTTTAATAATACTGATGTTAAAACAATTCAAGTAGATGTTGTTGACGAAGAAGCACCAAAATTAAAAATGTTAGGTGCAAATGATGGATATTATATTGAAGTACCAGTTTATGGTAGTCAAGATTTATCTTCATATATTAAAGCAGTGGATAATGTAGATGGAGATGTGACACCATTTATCGAAAGTGATAAACAATTAGATACTTCAAAACAAGGAACACAAACAATTAATGTTTCAGTAAGTGATAATAGTGGTAATACAACTGAAGAAGCGTTTAAGTTCTTTATTGCTGATATGCAAACTCCAGAAATTACTTTAAAATCAGGAAGTGATATTACAGTAGATTATGGTAGTGAATTTAAATGGCAAGACTATGTATCAATTAGTGATAACTTAGATACAAATATTGAATCTAAAGTAGAAGGAACAATTGATACTAAACAATTAAATCAACAAAAAGAAATGACAATTATTGCTACTGATGGCGCTGGTAATTCATCAAAAGTAACATTGAATGCTACTGTTAAAGATATTACTGGACCAAATATCGTTTTATCAACAAATAAAGTATCTGTTGATAAAGGAAGCAATGTTGATTTAAAATCATATATTACATCTGCCGTAGATAACTTAGATGGTGATATGAAAGATAAGATTTCATTCAATACAATTGATACTTCTACAACAGGAGTAAAGACAGTCACATATACAGGTGTGGATTCAGCAGGTAATAAATCAGAAGTACAATTACAAGTGGAAGTAACATTCTCTGGAGAAAGAATTGTTAATACAGGTCTTTCTAAAACAGGATGTCCATATGTATGGGGATCAACTGGTCCTAATTCATTCGATTGTTCAGGATTTACACAATGGGTATATAGACAAAATGGTATTTATATTCCAAGAACTTCATCAGAACAAAAAGCTGCTGCTAAAAAAGTAGTAAGTTTATCTGAACTTGAAGTTGGAGATATTTTATGGCGTTCAGGACATGTAGGAATTTATATTGGAAATGGACAATATGTTCATGCACCACATACAGGAGATGTTGTTAAAGTTTCTTCTGGTGTAGGTAAATTTACATGTGGACTTAGATATCAATAAAGGTTTCGATTTGAAACCTTTTTTTTTGCCTTTAAAAACGATATAATATATCTAAAGAGGGTGATTTTTTTGTATATTGCAACAAGTAGTCAATTAAAAAGATATGATCAAGCATTGTTGGATTATGGCTATTCAATTGAGCAATTAGTAGATAAAGCCAGTGATTGTTTATTGAAACATTTTGATAAGTATCAATGTATTATGATTGTTTGTGGGCCAGGGAATAATGGTGCTGATGGGATTTCATTAGGAATTAAATTACACCAAGAAGGTAAAGAGGTATTACTTTGCTTAACTGGAAAAGAAGAAAAACTCAGTCAAGCAAATAGATATTATCTTGACCAAGCACAATCTTTATCGATAGAGTGTTTATTTGTAAGTGAAGAAACACTTGAAGAATTTCAAAAAAGTGTTCCACATTTCGATGTGGTAGTTGATGCATTGTTTGGCTTTGGACTTAATAGTGATTTAAGAGGAATTGTTAAATATGTTGTTGATCTTATAAATAATATAGAGGTAGATGTTATTGCGATAGATATTCCTACAGGTTTAAATCCTGATACAGGAAAACCTTATAATAGCTGTATTTGTGCGTATCAAACAATAACGTTAACAGCTTATAAGCTTGCTTTTTTAAATCCAGAGAGTGAAATGTATACAGGGAAAGTGATTTTAGAATTATTAGATGCTAAATCTTTTCATGAAGAAATGCTATTTTCACAACCAATTGATTTTAAATGGGCTAAATATCATATAAAAGAACGTTTATATGATGGACACAAAGGAACTTATGGAAGAATTATGCATGTAACAGGGTGCTATCATTATCGAGGAGCTGCACTTTTAGCAGCTAAAGCAGCTGTTTATGCTGGAAGTGGATTGGTTACGGTTTGGTCTAATGAAAAAGTAATTGATTCTTTAAGTTTATTTTGTCCAGAGGCAACATCATGTCAAAGACATTATTTTGATGAACATTTATTACAAGGGAAAGATGCAATTCTTATAGGAAGTGGACTTGGTTTAAATGAAGATAGTGAACGTTTTGTCTGTGAACTTTTAAGTCATACACAAGTTCCAGTTGTGATTGATGGTGATGCCTTGACCATTCTTGCAAAACATCCAGAGTTATTAGAAAATCATCATTCCTCTTGGATTTTAACACCACATCATGGAGAATTTAAAAGATTTGTGGATTTTAAGCAAACAAGTGAAATGGTAGATCAAGCGAATGCATTTGCAAAAAAATATCATGTTACCTTAGTTTTAAAAGGTCCACATACTCTTATTAGTGATGGAAATGAAACATATCGTATTATGTCAGGAAATAAAGGAATGTCATCTGCAGGTATGGGGGATACACTTGCTGGAATTATTAGTAGCTTTTTAGGACAAGGTTATTTGCCAAAAGATGCGGCTATTTTAGGAACGTATTTACATGGTTTATGTGGTGATGAAGTCTATAAAGAAAATTATACGGTTGTTGCTTCAAAAGTAATTGACCAAATTCCTCAAATGATGAAAAAATTGAAACAAGATTGATTACGAAACGTGTTCGTTTCGTAATTTTTTTTACCTTTTTTAAAAAATAAAAAGAAAAAGTATTAGAAATCACATCAAATGATCATATTATCATGATTGATAAACTCTGTAAAAGAATATTAGGACATCCTGAAATCTTAGGAAGAATCATTAAAGGTTTTATTAAAGAAGCTAAGGATGTATCTTTAGAAGAAATCATTGAACTTGTTAAAGGAAAGAAGGATCAGAAAGGGAATTCTTATTTCCAACAGCTAAATAATGTCATCGATATTGCTCATCATGGAAGAG
>OLQJ01000786.1_pt1 | contig 14246 bp, 13 predicted proteins | sample 1673231 | NCBI WGS metagenome assembly OLQJ01 (sample SAMEA3136769, study PRJEB25190) | human gut metagenome | biome: human gut; feature: human-associated habitat; material: faeces | place: Austria | collected 2013
TAAAAGCAGTTGATACGCTGATTTCTTTAATTGAGCAAAAAGAAGGAGAGTTTCCAGACCTGGAGATGGAATTTCGATTTCCGGTTACGTTGATCACACGGCAGTCTGTGTAGAAAATAGTTCAGAAGAGAAAAATAGAAAACATGAAAGTTGCAAAAGTGATTGTTCATTATTTACAATTTTCATGTTTTTTTTGTGCGAAAATCTTTGATTTTCTTGTCTATTTTATAGGTTATGTATATAACCTATTTACACATAAATAAATGAGTGATATCTTTAAAACAAGATAAGTTACATACATAACTTTGACAGAGTATGACATAGAAAAAGGAGGAAATGAGATGAAAAATAATAAGAAAATGATCGTAGGCTTCCTGGCGCCGGCAGTTATCATCTTCCTCATTGTTTTTTTATACCCGATCGTCCGGACGATTATGATGAGTTTCTTCAAAATTGATTCCGTTACAGACACAACAGATTTGTGGACATTTGTAGGTATACAGAACTATGAGAAATTATTTGGAACTGCAATTTTTAGAAAGTCTATGCTGAATCTGTTTAAAATCTGGGCAATCGGTGGAGCAATTGTACTTTCTGTTTCTCTGCTGTTTGGAGTTATCCTGACAAGTGGAATCCGTGGTAAGAAATTCTTTCGTGCGGTAATCTATCTTCCGAACCTTGTAAGTGCGGTAGCTCTTGCAACTATGTGGTTACAGTATGTATATAGTTCTAAGTTCGGATTACTAAAATCTATTCTTGATGCGGTCGGTATGCATAAACTGGCAGAGACAGCATGGCTGGATACAGATCACAAATTCGGAGCATTGTTATTTGCATATTGCTTTGGAATGATTGGATATCACATGCTGATCTGGATGAGTGGAATTGAGAGAATCAGTCCGGAGCTATATGAAGCGGCAACCATTGATGGTGCCAACAGGCCACAGCAATTCCAGCATATGACACTTCCTTTATTAAAAGGAGTATTTAAGACGAACATTACGATGTGGTCAGTAAGTACAGCGGCATTCTTTGTGTGGTCTCAGATGTTCTCAACTGTAACAGCAGATGAGGCAACTATTGTCCCGGTACAGTACATGTACATGCAGACATTTGGAGCCGGAAATGCAGTTACAGAAAGAAATGCAGGATATGGAGCAGCGATCGGTATTATCTTGTGCATCTGTATTGTAGTTATTTTTACAATCTGTAATAAACTGATTAAAGAGGATGACTTAGAATTTTAGAAAGGAGGAGACGCAAGATGGAAAAAGAGAAAAAAATAAAAGTGAAAAAGAAAATTGACTGGAAACATGAAATGGCGCTCGCTCCTGGATATATTATAGTAATTTTATGGGTTGCATTTACATTCATGTTACTTGGATGGATCATAGCAGCCAGTCTTTCTACTACAACAGATATCTTTGCAGGAAAAGCATTGAAATTCCCGTCGGGACTACACTTTGAAAATTATGTGCAGGCATGGGGAAGTGGCGGAGTTGCAACATTCTTTACAAACTCCCTCCTTTATGCAGTAGTATCTTGTGTATTGCTGATCCTGATCTGTGCGCCGGCAGCATATGTCCTTGCGAGATATACATTTATCGGGAATAAAATTATCCAGACAAGTTTAGTGTCTGCGATGGGTATTCCAATCACGATGATCGTTCTTCCATTGTTTGGAGTTGTAGCAAATCTTGGAATTCTGAATAATGTTGCAGCAAGTAAGGTAACTTTGATCTTCTTGTATGTAGGAATTAATATTCCATATACAACGATTTTCTTACTTACTTTCTTTGCAAATATTTCCAGTACATATGAAGAGGCAGCAGCTCTTGATGGATGTCCTCCGGCAAAAGCTTTCTGGAAGATTATGTTCCCGATGGCTCAGTCCGGACTGGTAACAGTGACAATATTCAATTTCATTAATATCTGGAATGAGTATTTCCTGTCACTGATTTTTGCAAACAACGATGCATTACGTCCGGTAGCCGTAGGACTTTATGGAATGTTGCAGTCCATGCAGTACACCGGAAACTGGGCTGGAATGTTCGCAGCAGTAATTATTGTATTTGCACCGACATTTGTCCTGTATCTGTTCCTGTCAGAGAAATTGATCGGAGGAATTACCGGAGGAATTAAAGGTTAGAGACATAAAAAGAATATTATATAAAGCAAGGAATCTGTTTTCGAATCCAGCTATCAAAAATTAACGGATGATTCGCACACAGATTCCTTTACTTATTACGCTTATAGAAAAAGTAGTGGGAAAATAATATGTTAAGCTCAAGAAGGTGCCTCAGACACAGGAAATAGTCAGAATCTGAGGCAGTTTTTTGAGCAATATATATTTTATTTTCCACTAATTTTCCTCAAACTTCCCTTCTGACATTGCCTTGATTGAAGATGCATATTCAGACGGTGTCATTCCAGTTTCTTTTTTGAATTGTCTTGAGAAGTAATGAATGGAGGTATATCCAAGATAATCGGAAATCTGTGTAAAATTCATATGTCTGGAGCGGATCAGTTCTTTTGCAGAGTTGATCTTCAGCTTCGAAAAATAGTCGATGATGCCAAGTCCACATTGATTTTTGAATATCTTCTGCAGTCGTGATCTGCCGACCAGGTTGTCCTTGCAGATTTGTTCAATAGTGACATGAGAACGAATATGTTCTTTCATGTATTCGGTGACCAGACTGTAGACTTCAATGTCATTTTTGGATTTTGTTGATTTGGCTGCAGGCATGGTGTCTTTTGGACGGACAACGCTGGTGTAAGAGGCTGAGTAACGTCTTGCAAGGTGGATTAAAAACTGTTCTATTAGCAGACGGATCATTTGCTGTGAGCCGAAGATGTCAGGTGGCTGTTTAAGTGGCATATTTTGAAGATATGGATCATCCAGCCGGCATTGGAAGGTATGTCTGGCTTCAAAAATAATGCTTGCCAGAAGATTGCGTTCTACGTCATCCATCTTCAAAATTTTTTTGCGAAAATAATATATAGCATTATCATCACATTGAAAGGAGATAACAATCAGATTTGGTGCGATCGTTCCAGTAGCTGTAACATTATGAAACTCATTAGGTTCATGAAAAGCAATTTCACCTTTGTGAAGAATAAACTTCTTATCACCGCCGGTCACTTCAACTTCTCCTTTATCTACACAGATAAATTCCCAAAAATCGTGGCTTTCCCCTTCGAATGAAAAATCGCTCATGTATTCAAAATAATGAATACTGTATATTTTACCGATGTTGATTACATTCTCCGGTAAAAATCCATTGTATGCCATGTTAAAGTCTCCTTTGCGCAATTGTATTTTTTGTACAAATGTTATAAATAATTATAACGTATATATTAAAAATTGCAAGAAATAGAAGCAGATAATATAAATTATGAGTGAAATATGATAAAGATTTTTGTACAAATTTATACTACAATAATCAAGTGATAAAAGATGTCAATAATAAGTAGAAGGATTTTTGAATAAAACCGGGAGGAAGTATTATGACACAGGTAGTCAGAACACAGAAGGCAGAAGCAATTGCACATTTTCAATATGAAGGAAGACTGATCCAGGATGTACCATTTGGAAATGGACACATTAATGATACATATTTGCTGACATTTGAAGTAAAACGCATGGGGATTTTGAAGGTCATTCTTCAAAAAATGAATAAAAATGTATTCAAGAACCCTGTAGAGCTTATGGAGAATATTCTTGGAGTGACTTCCTATCTTCGCGAAAAAATTATAAAAAAAGGAGGAGATCCAGACAGAGAAACGTTGAATGTAATTCCGGCATTGGATGGAAAACCATATTATCAGGATTCGTTTGGAGATTACTGGAGATCCTATATTTTTATTACAGATGCGAGCAGTTATGATCAGGTAGAGAATCCGGATCAGTTCTATCAGGCAGCAATGGCATTTGGAAATTTCCAGAATCTTTTGGCAGACTATCCGGCCGATACATTGTTTGAGACAATTGAAGGATTTCACGACACGAAGGCAAGATTTGAGGTTTTTAAAAGAGCGGTAGAAACAGATATTAAGAGCCGTGCGGCTGGTGTTAAGAAAGAAATTCAGTTTGTGTTGGACCATGAAGATGTAGCATGCTGTTTTTCAAACCTTCAGGCAAAGGGAGAGATTCCGCTTCGTGTTACACACAATGATACAAAGCTTAACAATATTATGATTGACAATAAGACAGGCAAGGCAATCTGCGTGATAGATCTGGATACTGTTATGCCGGGACTTGCTGTGAATGATTTCGGTGACGCCATTCGTTTCGGGGCAAGTACAGGTGCGGAAGATGAAAAAGATCTGTCTAAGGTTGAATGCAGTATGGAGCTTTTTGATCTGTTTACAAAAGGATTCATTGAAGGCTGTAATGGCAAGCTGACAAAACGGGAGATGGAACTTTTGCCGATGGGAGCAAAGGTCATGACATTTGAATGTGGTATGCGTTTCCTGACAGATTATCTGCAGGGAGATACATACTTCAAGATCCATCGCGAGGAACATAATCTGGATCGGTGCAGAACACAGTTCAAGCTGGTCAGCGATATGGAGAAAAAGTGGGGCCAAATGCATGAAATCGTGAAAAAATATATGTAAACCCCTGAATATACAATAAGAGAGAGCCAGAACATAGATTTCCAAAGTGAAATATGCTAATATTTCTTTTAAGTTCAGATTTGACGTATGTGAAGTTACTACTTGTAGAAGTGGGGATTTTCAGACAAATACGAAAACGAAAGAAAAGGAGGAGTATATGTACTCAGGATATGAATTAATCTGGCTCTTTTTTTGTACCAGTTTTTTGGGCTGGCTATTGGAGACTGTATCAGCAGCAACACATAGCTGGCAGAAAACTATGGATCAAAAGTTTGATATATCCGAATGCATTGAAAGTAGAATAAAATTCTAAAATATTTTTGAAACTCATAAAATAAGCGACAGAAACAAATTTTTGATGCATTTCATGAAGAAAAGGAGTATAATAATTTCCAAATGAACTGAAATGGAACAAAGGAGTAATCTGTGATGAACTTTTTAGAGGAAAGAATTGTAAAAGATGGAATCGTAAAAGAGGGAAATGTTTTAAAGGTGGACAGTTTCCTGAATCATCAGATGGATATAGAATTATTTGATCAGATGGGTGCTGAATTCAAAAAAAGATTTGCGGACAGACCAATCAATAAGATTCTTACAATTGAGGCATCTGGAATCGGAATCGCCTGTGTTGTAGCACAGCATTTCGGAGTTCCGGTCGTATTTGCAAAAAAATCAAAAAGTATCAACATCGAGGGAGAGATGTACACTGCAGAAGTTGAGTCATTTACCCACAAATGCAAGAACCAGGTAATCGTTGCGAAGAAGTTCTTAAGTGGGGAAGATCACGTACTGATCATTGACGATTTCCTTGCAAATGGCTGTGCACTTCAGGGACTGATCCAGATTGTAAAGTCTGCAGGTGGAACAGTAGAAGGAATCGGAATCGCAATCGAGAAAGGCTTCCAGACTGGCGGAACGGGGATCCGTAATCTTGGATACCGTCTGGAGTCACTGGCAATTGTGGATGGCATGGATGCCTCTACAGGAGAGATTACATTCAGAGAGCAGTAAGAAACAGGAATAAAAAAGAACCAACACTTTTGAAAGTGCTGGTTCTTTTTTGAAAGGGTTTGAACATTTTATCTATGTAAATTTTAATTGTTGTTGGGCGAAGTCCGGTAATCATACCTGATTGTGAGCAGTAAGCCGACATTTTGGAGGGCATAGTGTACATTTGCCATGTCTGGCTTTTCTGCAAGTACGACTACCGTCTTCTTCAATTGATAAGTCCATTATAATGGAGAATTGTGAATGCCTTGTGTCAGAAAATGGAAATGTTTCTAAAATTTCTTAAGAAAATCTGATGAAAATATAGAAATAGCTTAATTCTTTTGCATATCTTTCAAAATAAGGAGATATAATACGGTGTATTGACAATGCGTTGCAATATACCATTATAGAAAGTTGGGTGAAACTTATGGCAAATGTATCAATCAGAATGGACGATGCTTTAAAAAAGCAGGCAGAAGAGTTATTTAATGATTTAGGAATGAATTTAACAACAGCATTTACAATATTTGTAAAACAGGCAATCAGAGAACAAGGAATACCATTTGAAATTACAAAAGAAACGCCGAACAGTGAAACGCTTTCAGCATTAAGAGAAGTAGAAGAAATGAAGAAGAATCCATCTCTTGGGAAGTCTTATACAGATGTGGATAAAATGATGGAGCATTTACTTTCATGAAATACACACTAAAGCCGACCAGTAAGTTTCAGAAAGATTTAAAACGTATTCAAAAAAGAGGAGCCTTCCGGTTGTTTTGCCGGAAGGATTTTTACGGATAAAAAGCAGAAAGCTAATATAATACTTTCTGCTAAAAACGCAGCGAGAGGGATTTGAACCCCCGGAACCTTGCGGTTCTTCTGCTTTCGAGGCAGATGCCATCAGCCAACTCGACCATCGCTGCATGACGCCATTATAACATAGAGAAAAACAATTTGCAAAATTTTTTATACATTTGAGAAAATAAAAGTATGCATATCCATCTTTGATTAACGGCGACACTTGCCTAATTTTTTCAGAGTGTCAGGACTCTATTTTTTTATCAACATATACAAATATTTTTCATAGTTTGTTCCGTCTGGATAAGGTACATTTTCTTCGGCGGAATCTTTGATTGCCTGTTCTAAAAATGTTCCGGATAACTGGATCAGTTCTGGAATACCATCGCCACGACACTTTCCGGCTGCAATGCAGGAAGCGAAGAGGTCTCCGGTTCCGGAATAACTGCCTCCGACATGTGGAAATGCAAATAATTTTCGAGTGTCTTTGGAAACGTACAGATTTCCCATCATTTTCTGCCCATGTTCATTCTTACAATGAATGCCGGTTACAATAATCTCTTTTTCTTTTTTGGAAGTCTGTCTGCTATCCAATGTATTTGAATTATCAGAATCCGGTGGCAGAAGTGTGGAGGCTAATTCACCAATCACATCGATGAGAATACGAGTATCTGCAATATCTATGATTGCATCGTAATCTGCATCAGTCAGAAGGCAGAGCTCTGTCAGATTAGGAGTGATAATATCCGCTTCCCCGACCAGCGCATTCATTTTTTCCAGTAACTTCGGTGTAAACATATCGTACTTTATACCATCATCTCCCATGACCGGATCCACGAGAAGAAATGTATCTGATGTATAAAATGTATCTATGAAATGGAATATCTGATCAATTTGTGCTTCGCTTGCGACGAATCCGGTGTAGATACCGTCGAAATGCTGTCCCATTTTCTGCCATTCCTGGCGGTAAATATCCATTTTATCTGTATAGTCATCGAGGTAATAGTGCGGATATCCGGTCTGCGCGGTTAAAATTGCGGTTGGAAGCGGACAGGCTTGAATTCCCATGGCTGAGATGACGGAAATTGCGGCTGTCAGTGAGCAACGGCCAAATCCGGATAAATCATTTATTACAGCAATTTTTTTAGTCATAGTGTTTCTTCCTTTTTCATGTTGCGTTAAAATAATAGTTTTAATAATCCAGATATATATAGTAGCATAATATTTTCCTCTTTACAAATGCATTCGAAAATGGTAAGCTTATTTCATTACTTTAGTACGCTACCATGTTAGCAAGGTAGCATGATGACATGGTTTAATCTGAAAGGACATAAAGGAATGGGAAAAAAGATTGCATTTATAGGAAGCAGTGGTGGAAATCTATATAAGCAAGGTGGGAACAATCTGCCGGCAATGATGAAAGAAATATGCGGACAGACAACGGCTGCAGACATGGAGATCACATTTGTACAGTATGTACTGGCATCTGGCAGTCTGGATAATGTGGGACCGGACAGCCCGGCAACTTTATATACATGGAATGGAACAGAAGTACAGGCAGTATTTCAGGGGACTTTAACAGAGGTTAATGTAGAAGCGGAAAAGGTGGACGTAAAACTTGCGAAGAAGATTGATGACGGTGAAATTGAAGGTGTAATGTTTGTCAGTGCCAGTCCGGACGGGGCTAACAGACAGGCAATGGAAGCCTGCGCAAGAACGAAGATTCCGATGGCCGGAACGGGCGGAAGTGGTGTCGCTCTCACGCGTAACATGGGATGTAATGTTCTGTCAGCATCTGGAACAACAGGAACAACGAATCGTACAAGAGCCGTTGCATTTACGACAGCACTTGCAAAATACTGGAAAATTAAATATATGCCAGTCATTGGTAATACAGGAGAAAATGCAGCATCAAAAGCAGAAGGAAATATATGGAAGCGTATTAATTTCCGCGGAATTATGATGACAAGTCTTCCGGCATTTATTGCCATGGCACTTTGCCTGGCGTGTAGCAAGATTCCAGGATGTGGAAGTCTGTCAGATGTATTTGATACACTTGTAAATTCAATTCCAATCGTTATTTGTGCAATTGCAGCTAAGCAGGTTTCCGGTCTTGATGAGGTGGGAGTTGTTGCAGGTATTGTAGCCGGCATTCTGGCAGTGGATGGAGGAATCCTGGGAGGACTGATCATCGGAATCCTGGCAGGTGTGCTTGCTTACTATATCAGTGTGTTCTGTTTCCGTCACAATGTGCCGGGTACGACAGTTAATATTGCTTCGGGAGGTCTTGGTGGACTGGCAGCTGGATTGGTGGGAAAATTCCTTATTGCACCTGTAGCATTATGGATTGGAAATGGGATCTGTTCTCTGATCAACATGTGTATTGATTACAATGCCCTCCTTGCAGGGGCGGTAGCAGGACTTTTGATCTGGCCGGCAATTATTGGAGGTGTTTACCATGCGGCAATTCTTCCGATTGTCCTATTGGAAATGGAAGAAATGGGATTTAGTTTCCTTGGAGCTATTGATATGACAGGACTTGTCATGGTATCTGCAGGAATCACACTTGCTAACATTATTCTGCCGAAGCAGAAAGGTGAGGCGGCTGTAGCACTTCCAGGCTGCATTATCAATATCTGTTTTGGAACATTTGTGGAAGCATCTTATCCATTCATGTTCTCAAACAAGATTGTCTTTGCCGGAGCGCTGGCAAGTGCAACTGTAGGTGGAGCAATCGTAGGACTGTTCAATGTAAAAGGAACCGCTTATGTGCCGGCAGTGCTTGCTCCGTTTATGGCAAATGAAGGAAAAGGCCCGGCATTTGCAGTGGCTATGATTGCTGCAATGGGATGTGCATTTGCAATCACGATGGTGGCAAATGTGCTGGAGAGAAAAAAGAGTGGAAAAATTCCAGTGAAAAAAGTTTGAAAAAGTTGAAAAAACTTGTTGACAACCAGGGGGACCTACGATATAATAGGTTTTGCTGTGAGGGACACAAGAGAAACGGAACACAGTAATGTGCGCGTAGCTCAGCTGGATAGAGCGTCTGGCTACGGACCAGAAGGTCGGGAGTTCGAATCTTCTCGCGCACGTTGAATTTAAGGCATATCCGAAAGGATGTGCCTTTTTTCTATAATAAGAAATTGCCTTTTTCTAAGATAAAAGTAGACAAAACATATTTGATAACTGTATAATAAACATAATATTTTCAACTAATAAATTTCTTTATTGGGATAAAAAGGAGAATGATTTATACATAGAAGAAATTTATTAAGCATGAAGAATGAGTGAGGTAGGGTATGAAAAAAATATTTAGCAGTCTTCCGGTGAAATTATTGATTGGTATTGTTATTGGAATTATCTTTGGACAGATTTTCCCGGAAAATGTAATGAGTGTTGTTGTCCCATTAAAGAATATTCTGGGACAGGTCATTAACTTTGTAGTACCGTTAATTGTCATCGGATTTATTGCACCGTCTATTACAAAGCTTGGAAATAATGCGTCACGTATGCTTGGAGTTGCACTTATGGTTGCATATACGTCGTCCGTACTGGCAGCACTTCTTTCTATGGGAGCTGGATATGCAATTATTCCGAATCTTCCGGTTGTGTCAGAGATTGAAGGCTTAAAAGAATTGCCGGAAGATGTTTTTGGTCTGACTATTCCGCAGATTATGAATGTCATGAGTGCTCTTGCATTTTCCATTTTAATCGGACTTGCGGCAATCTGGACAAAAGCAAAGACGATCATTACTATTTTAGATGAGTTCCAAAATATTGTACTTGCAATTGTTTCAAAGATTATTATTCCAATTCTTCCAGTGTTTATTGCATTTACATTCACTTGTTTATCATATGATGGAACTATTACAAAGCAGCTTCCGGTATTTGTCAGTGCGGTCGTAATCGTTATGATCGGACATTATATCTGGCTGACAGTGCTGTATGTTGTAGCAGGAGTCTATTCTGGAAAGAATCCAATTGAAGTCGTAAAGCATTATGGACCGGCTTATATTACAGCAGTTGGAACGATGTCTTCTGCCGCAACACTTGCAGTTGCGCTTCGGTGTGCGAGAAAATCTAAAGTTTTAAGAGAAGATATGGTGGATTTTGGTGTACCGTTGTTTGCAAATATCCATCTGTGCGGATCCGTATTGACGGAAGTGTTTTTCTGTATGATCGTGTCCAAGGTATTATATGGTACATTACCAGATATTCAGACATTGGTACTGTTCTGCGTCCTGCTTGCGATTTTCGCCATTGGAGCCCCTGGAGTTCCAGGAGGAACGGTAATGGCATCATTGGGACTCATTACAGGAGTTCTTGGATTTGGCGATGACGGTACAGCATTGATGCTTGCAATCTTCGCACTTCAGGATAGCTTCGGAACAGCCTGCAATGTAACAGGAGACGGAGCACTGACATTATTCCTGACCGGTTATGTCGAAAAGCATGGAATAGAAAAGCAGAATATATCTGTGGAATTATAGATTGTCGAGACATTCATGAATTTTAGAAAATGAAAATATATCATTGGTGTGAGAATAAGAAAATGGAGAGTGGAACAAAACCCCTCTCCATTTCTATATGCAAAGAAACTAAAAACTAATTTAAATATGTAACAAGATCATCCTGTCTCTTAGCAGCCTCGCGCTCTTCATCAGGATATCCCATTCCTACCATTCCGACAACCTGCATGTCTTTGTCAATTCCAAGACCTTCCAGGTAATCAGCAACTTCTGCTTTGTCTCCACAGTATTTTAACTGGTTGATCCAGCATGCACCAAGTCCAAGTGAGTGTGCTGCAAGAAGCATGTTCTCGATTGCGCATGAGCAGTCGCTGACTCCGTTGACAGCTTCTTTCTCACATGCAACAAGTACAATTGTCTTTGCTCCGTACAATGTGTAAGCAGGGTTCTCCATTCCCTTTGCTACAACATCCTGAAGACTCTTGATAGAATCTGCATTCTGCATTACATAGAATCGGTATGTCTGTAAGTTCTTGCCGCTTGGAGCGTAAGTTCCTGCTTTGACAATCTCATCTACGAGATCCTTTGGAACGTCCTGCTCTTTGAATTTACGAATAGATCTTCGAGTATAAATGTTATTCAATACTTCGTTCATGATTACCTCTCCTTTTAAAATAATTAACCTTTTTATCTAAAGTACAGTATAATATTAAAAATACGAAAAATCATTGTCTATTTTAGATAAAAATACGAAAAATAATTTGTAAATATGGACAAAATGGGTAGATATGTACATTGTTAAGAAATGAACAAAATGTTATACTAGTAATATTAAGGATTGAAGAAGTGCATAGCACAAAAAAATCCGTGGGTAGCGAAAAAATGAATCATGCATCAGTCCGCAAAGGCGCGAGGGAGGAAGAGAAAATGTCAGATTTGAAATTTACTTGTACTGGTTGTCGCAATGGCTGTGTGATCACAGTCTGTTATAATGAGGAGGGGTATCCAGATGTGAAAGGCAATGGCTGTATGCGCGGCGTATTGTATGCAAATGACAAAGTAAGAGCAATGGACGAGAAAGAGACGGACAAGTAAGATGTTAAAATCATATGTTGCATTTGACATAGAGACGACTGGACTTAGCCCGGAGCACAATGAGATTATTGAGATTGGTGCATTGAAAGTACGGGAAGGAAAAGTTGTTGACCGTTTTATTCGTTTTATTGAACCGGAGGCCGGGATACCTCCGATGATTACGCAACTGACCGGAATTACAAATGATATGGTAGAAGGAGCAGGGAACTGTGGCGAAGTATTGCCGGAGTTCCTTGAATTCTGCGAACAGGATACGCTGATCGGACATAATGTGCAGTTCGACTTCAGCTTTGTGAAGACAAAAGCAAAAGAACTTGGTTACACTTATGATCATATGGGAATTGATACACTTAAGATTGCCAAAGTTGTTCACGCAGACCTTCCATCCAGAAAGCTTGGCGCACTCTGCGAATACTATCATATCGAAAATGCGGCGGCGCACCGGGCATATCATGATGCTCTGGCAACCGCAAAACTGTATCAGTCTATGGCGCATTTTTATGAGGAAAAGGAACCGAAGGTTTTTAAACCACAGCCCTTGGCATATAAGGTGAAGAAAAAAGAACCGATAACCGCAAAACAGATCGCATTTCTCACAAGGCTTATGCAACAGAAGAATATTTCTATAGAAATGGACATACATACACTGACAAAGAGTGAGGCTTCCAGAGAAATCGACCGGATTTTATCCCGACCGTAATGGAAGTGAGAAACCAATATGGAATACAGTCTGACAGGCTGATGTATTGACAGTAATTATCAGATGTGTTAGATTGTAAAAGTAATAGTTAAAGATACAAAAGAATAAAAAATGTGTGAGGTGTCAGTCAGAGAAAAATATTATAAAAAGTTATTTATCTGGCTGGTGAAAAGGGAAACAGGTGTGAATCCTGTACGAACTCGTCACCGTATTTTGCGAGCTTTGAATCCTACATGCCACTGGGAGACCGGGAAGGCTGATTTTAGAGCGCCTGAGCAATAAGCCGGGATACCTGCCTTTCACAGTACAGGAACATATTTGTTCAGGCCACGAGGAACTGGCAGTACGAAATACATAGAAAGGCTATTTGACGGAAGGAAGATAATTTCGTCAATAGTTTGTTTTGCGTACTCTCTGTTCATTTTTTAATGGCAGGGATTTTTTATTATATGAATTTCTATATAATAAGAAACCTCCAGAAAAATTATTTTGTATCTTAGAAAAAAATGGAGGATGGAAAGATGAAGAAAAAATTGGTAGTCGTATTACTTACTGCAGCTATGAGTATGTCTCTGCTTGCAGGATGTGGAGGAAATTCAGGAAGTTCTGACGCAAAGAGTGATGCAAAGACAGAGGATACGAAGGAGGACAGCAATCAGGTGGCAGCAGACAAGGTGGCAAAACTGATTGATGATATCTATGTTCAGGAGAGAACTGACACAACAGATGAGGACTGCAAGGCAGCTAAAGAAGCATGGGATGCTCTGACAGACGCTCAGAAAGAACTGGTAGAGGGCGAGAACGCTGATCCGGATTACTTCGGACGTGACACAGGAGACGCTTCCAAAGACGATCCACGTAACCAGGATGAGATCGGTGAGAACGAGCTTCTGGTAGTAAGCTTTGGTACTTCCTTCAATGACAGCCGTGCAGAGGATGTCAAAGGAATCGAGGATGCTCTTGCAGAAGCTTATCCGGACTGGTCTGTAAGAAGAGCATTTACAGCACAGATCATCATCAACCATGTAGAGGCAAGAGATGATGAAGTGATCGATAACATGCAGCAGGCTCTTGACCGTGCAGTAGAGAATGGTGTTAAGAATCTGGTTGTACAGCCTACCCATCTGATGCATGGTGCTGAGTACGATGAGATGACAGAAGCGATCAATGGCTATAAAGATAAATTCGAGTCTGTAGCTATCGCAGAGCCAATGCTCGGTGAGGTTGGAGACGATGCAACTGTGATCAATGATGACAAGAAAGCCGTTGCTCAGGCAATCACAGATGAGGCTTGCAAAGAAGCCGGATTTGACAGCATGGATGCAGCAGCTGAGGCTGGCACAGCATTCGTATTCATGGGACATGGAACATCTCATACAGCTAACATTACATACGATCAGATGCAGACACAGATGGAAAACCTTGGATTCAAGAACGCATTCATCGGTACTGTAGAGGGTAAACCGGAAGATACAGCCTGCGACAAGGTTATCGAGAAGGTAAAAGAAGCAGGATACAAGAACGTTGTTCTTCGTCCGCTGATGGTTGTTGCCGGAGACCATGCAAACAACGATATG
>OLQJ01000789.1_pt1 | contig 14196 bp, 12 predicted proteins | sample 1673231 | NCBI WGS metagenome assembly OLQJ01 (sample SAMEA3136769, study PRJEB25190) | human gut metagenome | biome: human gut; feature: human-associated habitat; material: faeces | place: Austria | collected 2013
CAATCTTCGTGCAGATTTCATTATGGCAAACCCACCTTTCAATCTGTCCAACTGGGGACAGGATAAACTGCTGGACGATGTTCGCTGGAAGTACGGAACGCCGCCTGCCGGTAATGCCAACTACGCATGGATTCAGCACATGATCCACCACCTTGCACCGAACGGCAAGATTGGTCTGGTGCTTGCAAATGGCGCACTGTCTACACAGTCCTCCGGTGAGGGTGAGATCAGAAAGAATATTATCAATGCCGATCTGGTGGAAGGCATCGTTGCCCTGCCTACGCAGCTGTTTTACAGCGTGACGATTCCGGTTACGCTCTGGTTCATTAGCAAAAACAAAAAGCAGAAAGGCAAAACGCTGTTCATTGATGCCCGAAAGATGGGCTACATGGTTGACCGCAAACACAGAGACTTTACGGATGAAGATATTCAGAAACTGGCGGACACCTTTGAAGCATTCCAGAATGGAACCTTGGAAGATGTGAAGGGATTTTGTGCGGTAGCCGATTTGCAGACTATCGAAAAGCAGGACTACATTCTGACTCCTGGGCGCTATGTGGGTATTGAAGAACAGGAAGAAGATAGCGAACCGTTTGATGAGAAAATGGCTCGCCTGACTTCGGAGCTTTCTGATATGTTCGCTAAGTCCCATGAACTCGAAGCAGAAATCCGTAAGAAGCTGGGGGCGATTGGATATGAAATATAAATGGGGCGAACTTATTTCTCTTGAATACGGAAAGCCTGTAAAAGACAAAGCGAAGGCTGATGGAAAATACCCTGTGTTTGGTACAAATGGGCAGATTGGGACCAGTGATCTTCCACCCCTGTGTAATGGTTCGTCTTTTATACTTGGGCGTAAAGGAGCATATCGAGGGGTACATTATTCAGAAGTCCCATTTTCGGTGATAGATACCGCTTTTTATGCCAACAATCTTCACCCTGAATTATTGAATATTAAATGGGCATATTACAAATTTTTGACGTATGATATAAACAGTATGGATAGTGGCTCTGCAATACCGTCAACAGATAGATATGAAATATACGGGATTGAGGTTGATTTGCCAAGTGTTGAGGAGCAGCAACGTGTGGTGACACTTTTAGAATGCTTTGATAGAAAACTTTTGATCAATGAAAAGATAAACGAAAATTTAGAGCAGCAAGCCAAAGCACTTTATCAGCAAATGTTTATCGAAAATACGTGTCCGGATTGGATTGAAGGCTCTCTAAGAGACATCGCTGATATTACTATGGGTCAATCCCCAAGCGGCAGTAGCTATAATGAGGATGGCATAGGTACAATCTTCTTTCAAGGCCGTGCAGAATTCAGCTTTAGATTTCCAACTATCCGCCTTTATACCACCGAGCCGAAGCGAATGGCTTATGCAAATGACATCCTGATGAGTGTCCGAGCACCGGTCGGAGACCTTAATATTGCTCATACAGACTGTTGCATCGGTCGGGGGCTTGCAGCTATTCATTCTAAAACGAACCATCAGTCTTTTGTGCTTTACACGATGTTTTCGCTCAGAAAACAGTTGGATGTATTCAATGGTGAAGGTACAGTTTTCGGTTCGATCAATCGCAATTCACTGAATGATATGCCAATTCTTATCGCATCCGATGAGACAATCGAGGAATTTGAAAAGATAGTCGCCCCTATGGATGCTGCAATCCGTAATAATTATGATGAAATATGTCGTTTGCAGGCTGTTCGTGACTCTTTACTTCCTCGCCTTATGTCTGGAGAACTGGATGTTTCCAGTCTTAACATTTAAGCCGCTAAATTTTCGTTTATCTGATTATTCTTCTCAATCTTAAAGTCAATAGCTGATAGAATAGAAACAATTTTATCCTGAAGTTTTCTTTCAGGTAAATCTATTTCTATCTGTCCAATCTGCTTTAGATTTATATTAGGTTGAGCTGACTGCGCTGAAGAAGCATTAACTGCCTGTACAACCGATCGCTGATTAAGATAGTAATAAACATACTCATGGTTAGCTTTTTCGGTATCTATTCTAATGATTGCAACCGCCTGATTGGTATTAGCCGGAACAAGGTCATCAGTCACAATACCCGTTTTTCCTAAAAACATTCCCGCCATTGAAAAAAGAATATCATTTTTCTCAATTTGTGAACGTTTCAGTTTTTCATGAGTTTGTTCCGAAATAAAAGCAAACTTACTTCTATCAATATTTCTGCTGTTTCCCAAAGACTCGGACTTAATAAAATTCACGCCACTATTTTCAAAAGTACAACCGACCGAAGTAGGTGTGGTACCCTTTGTTATTTTGGTTGTGATTGAGTCAAGTGTAACCAACATTATATCACGCTCCTAACCTATGTATTTTCGATGAGCAATCTTTACATTGCTCTGTTTGACCATTGCATACTGCAAGGTCGTATCTATTCGTTGATGCCCTAAGAGCCGTTGAAGCTGCTCCACAGGCATTCCTTTGTCTATCGCCATTGTAGCGAGGGTTCGTCTGAATTTGTGCGGATGTACTCTCGGAAGCGAAAGCCGCTTGCCAAGTTCACGCAGCCTTGATTCCACACCGCCAATCTGCAATCTTTCATATGGCGCTTTCAGCGACACAAACAGGGCGTTGTTGCTATCCGTTCTTTGTGCAATGTAGTTCTGAAGGTGGATTTTGGTTCTGGCATCAAAGTAGACCATTCTCTCCTTGCTGCCTTTACCAAACACCACACACTCTCGCTCCTCAAAGTTAATGTCATCTCGATTGAGAAGCACCAATTCACCAACACGTATTCCGGTTGATACCAGCATATCAATCAAAGCCAGATCACGCAGAGAATCGCAATGGTCACGCATGGTTTCCAGTGCTTCATCTGTGTAGGTTTCTTTGATGGTCACAGCCGTTTTTACCTTATGAATCCTGCGTACCGGGCTTTTCAGGATGTAATCTTCATCTTCAAGCCAGGAAAAGAAGCTGGATAAGATTCTGCGGATGTTGTCAATCGTAACCTTACTGGACTTTCGCTCTGTCTGATAGCCGGTCAAATAGGAACGCAGATCATTGGTTGTAATATGCGTGATCCCTTTTCCAATTTTCTCAGACATGGTTTCGATTGTCTTTCGGTAGTAGGAAAGCGACTTTTCGGAACATCCCTCAATTCGCTTTGCCGAAAGAAACGCACCGGTCAACCGTGTATTTTCTGCACTTGCATCCTCAGCTGTGCTATCAGCTCTTTGCCGAATTTCATATCCGGAAAGATTATGCTTCAACACTCGCCGTAGCTGCTCTGCCTGTCCATTATCGAGATATGCCAGCATATCTCGTAGCACATCATTTACAAATTCATCATTCATAGTCTATTCTCCTTTTATGATTAGGGAATGACTACGGAGTGGCAATCCTCAGTATAAACTCCTGCCACTCGCAGAAGTTATGGGTTAGGTCGTAAACGAAAATTTAGCGGCTTAGAGCTGGATGGCGGAGAGATCAACCTCGCCAGACATAAGTTTAGGTAGTAAAGAATTCCTTAATGCTATAAGCCTTTGGTTTTCAACAGAATTGTTTAGTATCAACTGATACATTGGTTCCACGATCTTAATGAAGGTGTTAGTGTCATCTTCAGATAATTTGAAAATCTGCTCTGTTTCAAAATCTCTGGTAATAATAGCATCGAAAACAGCACCGCTGGCTTTATGCTTTAATCTATCTACTGCTTTCAATGCGTAAAAATACACAAGCAATTGATTAAGATTTTTTCCAACAAGGGCATAGCAAGATTGATTCATTGCCATAGGAACACCTGCCAACCCTATTTTTCCAACCGTACCTCTTGCAGTAACAAAAACTGTGTTTACCGGGTACAGACGACTATTGCAATGTGAGACGAGATTTGTCAAGGGTATTTTTCACATACTGTAAAGATAAATAAATTTGCTGATAATTCTGTGAAAAACTAAACAAGCCGACTGTATTATACCAGTCGGCTTGCAGGTTACTCAATATTAAAATATCGGCAGCTTACATAATAGCAAACATTTATACGCTCCAACCAAGGCTTTCCTGCTGAATGGTATACAGCCTTTTGTAAAGCCCATTTTGCTCCATCAGTTCGCTGTGTGTTCCTTGTTCTACGACTTTGCCATCGTCTAGCACGATGATTTTGTCGGCCTTTGCAATGGTACGGAGTCTGTGTGCAATAACAAGAACGGTTTTTCCCTGTATTAAGCGACCGATTGCCTGCTGGATACTGGATTCGCTTTCCGGATCAAGGCTGGCTGTTGCCTCATCCAAAAGAACAATCGGCGCATCCTTTAGCAAAGCTCGTGCAATAGACAGGCGCTGCCGTTCCCCGCCGGATAGGGTACTCCCGTTTTCTCCCAGAACAGTTTGATAACCATCTGGCATTTTTTCAATAAACTCATCACAGCGCGCAGCTTTTGCCGCTGCAAGCACCTGTTCTTCGGTTGCATTCATATTTCCTATTTTTATGTTGTTGTAAACGGTGTCGTTGAAAAGTACCACATCCTGAAATACAAAGGACATGTATTCCATCAGATGTTCCGGATCAAGCTCTTTCACGTCAATGCCGCCGATTTCCACCTGTCCTTTATTAACATCCCAGAAACGTGCAATCAGGCGGGAAAGCGTACTCTTGCCGCTTCCGCTGGGGCCAACCAGAGCTGTGATCGCGCCTGCTGGGATTGTAGCATTCACATTTTTTATGGTTTCCTCGCCCTGCGGGTTATAGCGGAAGCTGATATTTTTTAGTTGGATATCATATTCCTTTACCGGTTTTTCAGTATCGCCTTCCATCGGCTGAATATTCATCAGGCTTCTCATCCTGCGAATGGCAATCTGATGATAGAACAGTTCTGGAAGCAGGGTGAGCTCCGTGATAATCGGCCCATAAATTCGGGTGACGATCAACAGACAAAGCAGCATTGGGACAAGTTCGATTTTACCGCTCAGGAGTAGGGATGTTCCCGCAAACACAGTAAGCCCGATGCCGGATTGGACGAGCATCTGCGCGCCTGTCACAAAAACGCCGGAACCAAATTCAAATTTAATCGCAAGGTTTTTCATGGTACGCAGCGCTTTTTCCAGCGCCTTAAACTGCTGGCTGTCCAGATTGCAGGCTTTAATCACTTTAATTCCTTCTATGTATTCCTGAACCTGTTCGGAGGCTTCCAGTTTCGCCTGCGCATGCTTTTTCCCAAGCCGCTCCTGAATCCGTCTGCTCGCAAAAATAATGAGGAAAGCAACCGGCACGGAAATAAAAATAGCGAGCGCCATACGCCAGTCGTAGAAGGCAAACATGATGCAGACAACCGTAATCGTAATCACATTGGAGATAATCTGCGGATACACATGACTCAGTACATGTTCGGAAGTAGCTACATCGCCCATGAGATTTGTCGTAAGCTCCGAAAGGTTTTTGGAATTAAACACGCTCATAGGCAGCTTGCGGATGTGTTCGGCCAAAGCGATCCTTGTATTTTCGCTTTCCATGTAAGAGGCTACATAGGTCTTTTTATAGTCGTTTTTGTTGCAGAGGAATACGATTACTGCGCCGATGATGCCGAGTCCGAAATAAATCCACATATTTGTCCATGAGATGCTTCCGCCGGTAAACGGTTTTAGAAGCTCCATAACAACCTGAAGCATCACCATAGCCGGAATAAACATGGAAAAATTCGTCAGAGTGCAGGCAGCAATCGCTTTCTTTAAATCTCGGTAGCCTTTGTCCGTCAGCATCAGCGCATCCTGAAAGGTTGATTTTTTCTTATTCATTAACCGGCACCTCCTTTTCCATGGTCCAACTGGCTGTTTCGTTGTAGGTCTTCCACATGGACGCATACCGTCCGCCTTTTTGCAGGAGGGCATCATGGCTGCCTTCCTCTGCTACACGCCCGTTATCCATCACAATGATATGATCGGCGTTACGAACTGTGGAAAGTCGATGCGCGATGATAATCACCGTTTTCCCGTGCATCAGTTTTTCAAACGCCTTTTGAATCAAATGCTCGTTTTCAGGATCAGCGAAGGCGGTTGCCTCGTCCAGCACTACCACAGGGGCATCCTTCACAATGGCACGGGCGATAGCAATCCGCTGCTGCTCGCCGCCGCTTAAATGAATACCCTGTTCTCCGATAATCGTATCATAACCATTCGGCAGCGCCATGATAAAGTCATGGCATTGGGCGGCTTTCGCTGCAGCCTGAATCTGTTCATCGCTGGCGTTCTGATTCCCAAGCCGGATATTATCACGGATACTCTGTTTAAACAGATAGACGTCCTGAAACACGAAGCTGACCTGTTCCATCAGATAGCGGCTTTCCATTTGCCGGATATCCACCGCTCCAATGGAAACAATACCCTGATCCACGTCGAAAAACCGTGGGATGAGATGGGCAATCGTACTTTTTCCACCACCGGAAGGTCCTACAATCGCAGTTACCTCGCCTTGCCGCGCATGGAAACTCACATTGGAAATCGCCTGTTTTTCTTTGTCTTTCTCATAGGAGAAGGACACATTCTCAAATTTGACATCATATTTGCCCGTTGTTTTAGGAATCGACGGCTGTTTCAATTCCGGCTCAGCCAGAATCTGATCCATTGCCTCTACACCATTAGCAATTCGCATGGCGTCGGAGTTGACATACATGATTTTGGAAAGAATGCCTGCAATGGACGGTACGAATACCAGGTAAAAAATAAAACGTGAAACAAAATCCTGAAAATTCCCGGTATTCATGCCGATCAGAATCCCTACTGGCAAAAGGAAAAGGTAAATATGGTTGATAATCGTCATAAAAGAAGACATCATGTTTTCCCAGCTCAGCGTGTAGGGAATCACTATGGAAGTATATTCCTTGATGGTTTCGTGCAGCCGGTGAAAGGAATAAACGGTCTGCTTGAATACTTTGACGACTGAAATTCCACGGATGTATTCTACAGCGGCGTTGTTCATGTTTTCTAATGAGTGCTGGTACTCATCCATCATTTTTTGGGCACCTTCCCGGCCATAAGCGATACTCTGAATGATAAAAGCTATAATCACTCCAACAATAGAGGCTAGACCGAGTCGCCAGTCCACGCTCAACAGAATCACGGCCATCACAACAGGAGAAACAAATGCGGCTACAATATCCGGAAGCTGGTGAGCGATAAATTTCTCAACATTTTCAATGTTCTCATCCGTAATTTTCCGCAGTTTGCCGCTTCCGACCATCACATGAAATCCAAGAGGCACCTTTGCCAAATGAGAAAGAAAATTCACCTTTAACTCATACAGCGTGCCGAAGGCCGCCAGATGGGAACACATAAGAGCGGCAAAATACAGGACGATATTCGCCGCAACGCCGCCAAGCGCCATCCAGCCGTAGGAAAACAGGCTGGTTTGCCCCAATGCGCTAAGGTCCGGATATACGGCTAAAATCTGCCGGATAATAAAATAAATGGCAATATAGGGGATAAAGCTGGCTATCGCCGCCAGCGAGGACAAAATCATGGAGGCAATCACCAAAAGCTTTTTGGTCATTGCCAGCTGCATCATCCTTGCCATCCCCGTTTTGGGCTTCTGCTTGCTCATAATACCTCCTCGCTTTCTTACTGTAATAAAAACTCTTTTTTCACCCTTGCTTTTCCTCTGTTGTCAAGGGGATAAAATGCTTTGACTGTTCCATGGTCAATATGCAGCACGCAAGTACAGCAGGCCATAATGAATTCCAGATCATGTGTAATTACAAGGGACAATTCCGCCTGCCGGGAAACCTCCCGAATCAAGGCACAGGCGCAGCGCATGCTTTCATAATCCAGCCCGCTGGTAGGTTCATCGTAGATCAGGATTTTCTTCCCTGCACACAAAGCACTTGCAATGGCGACTCGCTGCTTCTGCCCGCCGGACAACGCCAGAGGATGGCATTCCGCAAGTTCGGCAATCCCCATCTGTTGCAGGACGTTTTCTGCCTGTTCCGATTGTCCTTCTGGAATATTCAGAGTCACTTCATCCCGCACACTTTCGGTAAACAGTTGGTGGTTTACATCCTGCATGACCATATAGCTTTCTTTCAGACGCTTTTTTGCATTCCATTCTGTCCTGTTATAAAAAACCTTGCCAGTATGTTTCCGGATTCCACAAAGGCACCCGGCAAACGTTGATTTTCCAGCGCCATTGTGACCGATCACCGCAACAATCTCTCCAGTAGGGATTTGCAGGGATTCGATATGCAGTACGCTGTGACCGGATACTTTACACTCCAGATTTTGAAACGCAAATTCATGCTCTGAATGTTTCAAATCTTCTATTTCAGTTTTCAGTTGATTTAAATCCAGTGCCCGCAGCCCCATCGCCGAAATCTGTGCTGGTCTGAATGTAAGGAACTCTTCTCTGGTATATACGGAGCGAACTTCTCCCTGATCGAGCCAGACAAAGCGATCGGCAATATCCAGAAGGTAATACAGGCGGTGTTCGGAAATTACCAGTGTTTTTCCTTCCGCTTTCAGCTTCAGCAAAACATCCTTTAGTTGCAGAATAGAAGCAGGGTCCAAATTGGAAGACGGCTCATCCAAAACAAAAATATCCGGATGAACTGCATAAACGCTGGCGCATGCAATCCGTTGTTTCTCACCGCCGGAAAGCTCAAAAATACTTCTGTTCAACAAACCATTCAGAGAAAACCGGTTTGCCGCCTCCGCAATTCGTCTCAGAACATCTTCCTTGGGCAGTCCCTGATTTTCACATCCGAACGCCAGTTCCGATGTCGTATCCACGTTAAAAAACTGGCTGCGGGGATTTTGAAATACAGAACCGACATGCTGTGAAATTTTAGAAAGCTGCTGATTTTTGATTTCTACTCCATCAACGGAGACGTGACCCGACAATTTCCCTTCGTAGTAATGTGGAATGAGACCGTTAATCAATCGGGTGATCGTTGTTTTTCCGCAACCGCTTCGTCCGCACAGGACAACGCACTCTCCGTTTTGTATGGTTAAATTGACATTACGGACACTGTATGCGTTTTCGGGGACGTTTTCATATTGGAAGGTAACTTGTTTTAATTCAATCATACCATACCTCCTGTCATAGCGATTGCAATGGAAAACAGGATTAACAGGTAATCCTGTAGCCGCAACCTTACATCTTCAATACTGGTATGTTTGGTATCAGCGTCTAACCCGCGGGAGAGGGAGGCCGCCGCCAGCTCGTCAGCAATCGTAGCGGTTGACATCAGCAGCGGCACCATCGTATATTCCAGTGTCATCATTGGCTTTGTCAGCACAGAACGCACAGAAATGCCAATCCCCCGGAAACGCATGGCATCCCGGATACTGTGCCACTCCTCGGAAATTGTTGGGATGAAACGAAACATAACCGATAATGGTATAATCAGTTTGCTGGGAAGATGCATCCGCTCAAAGGAAAGCATAAACTCGCTGACAGAAGTGGTTTTCATCAGTAGAATACCGGCCATAAAAATCGGAAGCATGAGCCGCCCAAACCTGACAAGAGTAAAAAACAGCGCTGCAAAGCCACCACTGACCTTTAACGATAGTGTCCAGTCCAACAGGAGCATAATAAGGAATACGGCAGTAAATTTTGCTGAGGTTTGTATCCGTCTGTTTAGCGCCAAAAGCAACGCCATCAGCGCAAAGGTGGTTGCTTCCAGCCAAAAGGGTGGGAACATCAGTGATGATATTCCCACCCCGAAGAGCAACGCAAATTTTGTGCGGGCGTCAATTCGAAGAATGGGCTGCTGCGCAACTTCGGTCAGCTGCATTAGACTACCCCCGCTTTTTGGAAATGCTTTTTCAAAAGTTTGGAACCGATCAGTCCCCCAATTAGGCCACCCAACATGGCGATTCCAATCAGAACCAGAATGATCCAGCTCGGTGTGAACTTATCCAGCGTTGCAGCATAGTCGGCTCCATAATAAGCTTCGCAGGACTGAATAAAAGCCGGTTTGGCGTAAGCCAGCATCCAGAAAGGCGCCATGCTGGAGCAGGCAAAAACAACATAGCTGAGTATGTAGGATTTTTTGGACTTATGATTTCCTGCACGGGCAATTAACTCTGCCACAATTCCAAGGGTGAGGCACCAAATCAGAGATACCCATACGCCGCCTGTGGAGGTGAGAAGACCTACAGCGACCGAAAGAATTAAAATTGCTCCGGTTTTGGGCACTTTTGTAACATACATCATGTAAATGCATCCTAAAATGACCGAGTTTACAAACGGAGCAATAAGATAAAGAATGGGGACAAACCCCATAACAGTCACCACCGCAAACAGCACCACCACATAAAGGGCGGCGAAGGCTCCGGCAATAATCAGGTCTTTGGTTTTCAGCTTGTTAGTTTTGGTACTCAAACTTGTTTCCTCCTCAATTTGTTTTAACGTAGTTAGAGTTATCTAACTGATTGTGATAATAAAATCCGCTATAAGGCGGTGCGGTTAGCTATTGCTAACTACAAAGCATGATACTACATCTCTTTGGAAAAGTCAATACTTTTAATGCCAGCTTACAATACTGAACAGGAACGGGATTCACCGTTCCTGTTCGTAGTGTTTGGGTTTCCTTTGCCGTTGCGTCTTTGTCTGTTGTTTCTGTCGCAGGCGCTCCCGGACGGAGTGTGCTTCCGCTTCCTCATGGAGCAGATTTGCAACATCTCGCTTGCTGTCAAACATCATCAGCGAATCGTATTTCTCGCCGTAGGCGTCCTGCACACGAGTAACCGCAGAGCGTTCTTTTTCCCCACGGATGGAAAGCCGTGCCTCCATCAGCTCACTGGCGTCAAATTCTGAAGCCTGTTCCTTCAATCCGCTGTATTCCTTCAGTGCGGCATCCAGTTCAGCAGAATACTTTGCCTCCTGCGCTTCCAGTTTTTTCAGTGCACTTTCCATTGCGGCAATATTCTTCTTTACAGAAGAAATACCGGTATCATCGGCGCAGTCCAGAGAACGGAGCAGCATTTCTTTCTCGGTTTTCAGTTCCTCCAATTCTTCAGTCAGCTCTGCGATACGGCGGGAAAGGTCATGCAGCTTGGGTATCTGATAAAACGGCGTTTCTTTTTTCTCCGCAAGCAGATTTTTACATTCCTTGCTTTTCGCCTTGATCTGCTGCACCAGGCCCGTATATCGCTCTAACTCTGGCTTGATTGCCTTGACACGCCTACCGATGTTGTGCTTGCCAATGCCGATATGACGAAGCTGATAACTGAAAATCAACATACTGCCTCGCAACTTTTCCATTGCCTCCGCTATGGCAGGAACGCTGTTCTTCACTGTCTGCATCAGCTTTTTGACCGTCGCTTTCAATTCCCGGAGCAACGCATTGTCAGCCTTGATCTGGCGGTTGATTTCACAGCGGTCAGAGATGATACCCTTCTTCTCCAATGCACGGGCAAACACTCCCTCGTGAATGGTAGGCTGCTCGGTCAAGCCTCGGTCTGCATGGCTGCGGTGGTCAATGCGCTCGTCATGTCCGTATAGCTCCAAATAACGGTTAGTCACATCTGCCCATGCCTTGCGCCACTCCACAAGCTGTTCTTCGCTGTTCCAACGCTCGGCAATAGGATTTTGTCTGCCGAACTTGGTACTTTTCGGGTGCTTGTTTGCCCGTTCATATCCGTGTTTCTCTGCTTCGGAGGGCGGCATATACACTTTCTTTCGCCCAACCTTGTAGGAATATTGCTTCTCCCATCCGTCAGCTTGTGCCGCTTTGAACTCAGCGGCGGTAAAGCCCCGTTCCTCGCCGTTTCTGACACAGAGATATTCTTTCTCGGTTTTATACTGCCAGGTACCATCTCCATTTAATGGTCGAACCGTCACCATAATGTGTGCGTGGGGGTTATGACCGGGTGGGTGCGGATCGTGAATCGCAACATCCGCACACATTCCCTCGGCAACAAAGCTGTTCTGAATGAAATCGATCAAAAGCTCCTGCCATTGTGCCGGTGTCAGTTCAATGGGCAGGGCAGGAACAAACTCACGGGCAAGGCGGCTGTCCTTGGTCTTTTCATTTTCCTCCACAGCGTTCCAAAGCACACCACGGTCTTTCCATTCAGGTGGCGCAAACTCCGTCAGGAATATTTCTTGCCATACAAGCCCTTTCTTACGGGTATAATCGTGCTGCACCCCATCGTAATCATTGAGGATTTTGGAGCAGCTCAGATAAGCGGAAGCGGCCACCGCACTTCGTCCTGTTCCACGGCTCACAACTTTCGCTTCCAAGTGGTAGATTGCCATATATGCTCCTTTCCGTCTGCACAGGGGGCACGGAAACGGTGCCACCCTTGCAGGCTTTTTTATTTCTTTTTCGCAAAAAGAAAATGGGTGTCGCAGAAGAAGCGATACCCATAACAGTGAAAAACATCAGGTTGATGTTTTTCACTGGCAGTTGGGAAATAGCGTCGCAAATCACGACGGTATTGATACCAACTGCGTGGACAATGTCAGCAGATCCGCAGAGTTGTGGCATTGTCCATAAGGCTTCCGCAGAAGCCGCATCCGCCTCGCAGAGCGCACGGTTGCCGCAGGCAATACCACCGCCCCTTTGGGGTGGTGAGTAAGTGCGCCCTTCGGGAGAAAAAAGAAGGAGGCCCCCAGTTTCCCGGAGACCTCCCATCTGAAATTTAGATTTCTTTTCCCAGCTTCCGTGAAAGATACCCCTCCAGCGCAGGCAGCTCCATCGTCCGCACCTCCGGCAGCACCTTTTCCAGAATTGCACCCTCCTGAATGAGCCTGCGAGTGCGGGCTTTTCGCTCCTTGACGCGATCCCGCGCCTGTGCTTCCTCCAATCGGTGCTGCGCCTGCAACAGCTTCTTTTCCGTATCCGTCATGTGAACATCCTCCTCACTTCCGCCTCTGCCAGACGATCTCATAGCCCAGCGCGTCGGCAAGCTGGACAGCCTCGACATAGCGCAGGGACTCCCGCTGGAGCTTGTTTGAAAGGTTGGAAACGCTGTCAGACCAGCCGTGTTCGTCATCACCGATTAATTTACGGTTAGGGTCTGCAGAAAGAGTAGTCTTACCTGTTCCGGATAAACCGAAGAATACAGCTGTCTCATGAGTTTCTGGATCCATGTTAGCGGAGCAGTGCATTGGAAGTACACCTTCTTTTGGCATTAAGAAGTTCATTACAGAGAATACAGACTTCTTAATTTCTCCTGAGTACTGGGAACCACAGATAACTACCTGTTTCTGTTCGTAGTCAACGATGATAGCTGCTTCAGAATGAGTTCCGTCGATTTCTGGAATACATTTGAATCCAGGTGCAACGAAGATAGTGAAATCAGCTTCGCCATAGTTCTCTAATTCTTCTGCTGTAGGACGAATTAAGAGTTCATGAATGAAAAGGTTCTGGCTTGCTAATTCGTTAATGATACGGAACTTTCTTGTGCAGACAGGATCAGCACCAGCCATACCATCAAAGATGAAGATTTCTCTGTTCTGAAGGTAAGCGATTACTTTAGAACGAATTGCATTGAACTTCTCCTGAGTGATAGGAACGTTAACGCTTCCCCATGCAATGTCATCATGAACAGAAGGAGTATCAACGATAAATTTATCTTTAGGAGAACGTCCTGTATATTTACCTGTAGTTACAACGAGTGCACCAGTGTTAGAAAGCTTGCCCTCGCCTCTTCTTAAAGCTGCCTCTGTTAACTGTGCAGGTGTTAAATTGCGGTAAACTGCTTTAGGATTCACAATCCCAAGTTTTTCGATACCATATGTTTCCATAGTATTACCTCCTAAGTTGTATTTAAATTAAACTATTGTACTTTTTATCGCGTACGTTGTCTATTGTACACTTTTTGTGTCGATTTTCCAATGAAAAAAGAATAAAAATCCCCAATAATGAAATTCTATTATTTTTTCAAACACGCTCTAGTATAACAATGCAGGATTGAAATGTCAATTATTCAAAACAAATAAAATGACCAATTATGAGTAAAAATATTAAAAATATTTAAAAAACGCGTGTATACAAGCAATATTTTTAAGGAACCTTGCTGAGAATTTCTGTTTCCTTTTCTATTTCCTGCCTTAAAATTGCAAAATTGCAAGAACCAACATTCAGAACTGCTTCATGAAAATCAGAAATTTTAAATGATTTTCCAAGAGAGGCAGCCATCTCCTTTTCTAATTTGTTTAATTCATAATATCCAATACTGTAAGAAAGATAAGTAGCCGGATTTTCAATAACGTATTGGTAAA
>OLQJ01000793.1_pt1 | contig 14065 bp, 20 predicted proteins | sample 1673231 | NCBI WGS metagenome assembly OLQJ01 (sample SAMEA3136769, study PRJEB25190) | human gut metagenome | biome: human gut; feature: human-associated habitat; material: faeces | place: Austria | collected 2013
ATATAATAATTATAGAAATTAAGAAAGGAGTTATGATATGACACTATATGAGTTACTATTCAGAACAGATTATGACGTAGTTGTCACTGTGCAAGTAAATATCTGTGGAACAATGTTTAATAAAACTCAAACTTGTAGTTGTTGGCTATCTGATAAGTATAACAAAGTATTAGCATACAGAGTTGTCGGAATTAGATGTCAAGAAGCAGGTATATCGGTTGAAGTCATCAATATAAATTAAGAAAGGAAGTAAAAAACAATGAGCATGAACATCACTAACAACACAATGGAAGCCATTGCTTCACACATGAACGACGAAATTAGAGAGAGGGTACACTTTGAAATAGCCCCTTGCTCAAATGAAGCATTCATCAGACGTTACTGTGAATACGACACAGACTTTGAAGACAGCATATTAAAAAAGGAGTTTGGCTTATGCTTATGATGGATAAAAGACGTAAGCCACACCACATAGCGCTAGACAACACAGCATTCTATGCAAAATGTGAAAAAACACAAACCACAGATAATGCAACAGAAGCATTCAAACGTAAACCGTATCAAGAGGACGTATATCAATATTTTAAAAGGAGATTAAAAAATGCACATAGTAATAATTGACAGATTAACAAGAATTAGACTTGACGAAAGAACAGACATTGTTGAAATAACATACATTGAAGAACAAAACAATTACATTCTTCGCACAAGAAATAATTTAGAAATTCAAATAAATAAGGCACTTTACAAAATAGTCGTAAAATAAAAAAGGTGGGGTCTCCCACCTTTTTAATTTAATTTAACTAAAGTACCCTGCTCACTTAAAACTCTAGGTGTATAATTCTTTCTCAGCGGTTTGAACCTAGTTAAAGAATTGAAGTATGTGTTGCCAGTGTAGTTTGCAACTGGTGTGACCCTTACAGAGTTATAACCAGTACCTTTAACAAAGAACGAGTAGTTATATTCGTTTTTCTCGTAATAGATGTCAATATCACCTTGAATAGGTGTCTTTTTAGGATTTAACACTGTATTACTAATCTTAACACAATTGCCCTTGTCGTCTGATACAAGAATTTCTGCGTACCCACCGTATCTTGCCCACAGCTTTGAAAACTCACAAAACTTATCATTTTGCGTAAAAATTGTTTCTGCCTGCGTAAGTAAAGGTAAGTGATTGCAGTTAGGAACATAGTCCGAATAAGTGTAGAAATAGGAATCCTTATAATCAATACTACCTTGTAGTTCGGTTTCTTCGTATATTGACAACGTAAGATTGTCTACAATTATAGACCCTCTTCTGCCAGTGTTAGTGATTGAAAATGTGGGGAAGTTAGGCTCATTAATACACATATAGTTAGAAATTGTTACCATGAATTTATCTTCTAAAACAATATGCGTTTTACAAGTATCAGTGTAAAACCTGTTAAAATTGCAATACTCTTTAGCATACAGACCCCTAGTTTTGTTGTGCCATTCAGCAGTTTGCCCTCCTGCAATTCTACCGCACCAAATATGGATAGCGTCACCAGTAAGCAAACTCTCTGTGTAAATTCCAGTCTTACACCCTAAAATATTAACATTTTCGATAACGCTGTCTGATGTGTTTGAGAGATTAAAGCCGTAAGAATCATCTGCTATTTCGTCCGTTCCCCAAATTGCAACATTTTCACACACCAAATATCTTGAGACGTCATATTTGTTTCGGACCCGCACTCCATTGTGCGACACATTTGTAATACACAAATCAAACAATTTAAGGTGCGCCCACTTAAATGTACTTTCGCTGTTAATACAAGCAATTTCTGTACCGTTTAATTTAAACATAAACCCTTTTATCTCCAAACTGTACCCGCCATTACTCACATTAATAAGCATTTGCCCCTCAATTTCGCTCACCAGTGTTGTTGTTCCGTCTTTTGACCTGTGTGCACTACTGCCTGCACCGATAATTGAGTTATATAAAACAAGTGGCTTGCTCACTTTGTAAACCCCTGCGGGAAAGAAAATCACACCTTTTTGCGTGTTTTCGTTCACAATGTCCGAAATATCCACCGTACCGTCATTTTTTCCACCTAACTCAATAATGTTTAACATTTTGCCAAAGATTCCTGTGTGTATGTGAGCATAGATAGAACCATCGGCAACCATTTCGTCAATTTTTTTGTTTATTTCCTGCTGTACGTCTAAATTTTTAAAATAGTTGTCAACAAAATCTTTCAGTTCATCAAATTTTTTGTCAATACCGTTAGTGACATCAATAACGTCTCTTGTGTTTTCTGCGAGTGTTTTAACCACACCCATTAAATAATATATTTGCTCCTGCAAGGTTGTACCGTGGCATGAGTCATATACACTTTGACACGCAAAACCGTGACATTTTCCCCAATTTATTAAGTCAAAAATAATATTGTCAATATTTTCATTTTTCACCATGTTTTTCCTCCTTTTACCATAGACCCATAAAAAGTTTCTCGCACTCTTTAACAAGTTCTGCGTTAATGTTTATAATATTTTCCTTAAATTCAGCAACCAGTTTAGCGGGGGATACACTTGCATACCCTATTGTAGTTTTTACTCTGTCACCACTATTTACATTATCACTAACTGTCTTGTCGTTAATAGTTACCTCGTTACTACTTTCGGTTTCTCCTCTGCTCATTGTGCTAGCATAGTCTTGCGTTTGTATTGTAATATTGGGATTGTCACTATTTATGTCTTGCGTGTCTGTTTTACCTCTGCTAATAGTAGCGCCATTTGTAGTTGTTGTGGAAACAGAGTTGTCTTGAATAACCTCTTTATCTGTCATATTATGTGTTGACAAGTAGTCAATATTTTTTGACACAATTTTATACTTTTCAGTATATACTGGCATTACTGACTTGAGAATTTTCGACAGATTCAGCTGAAAAAGTTCGTATGTTTCGAAGCCAATCTGTTGCATGTAATACGTTTCCAAAAAAAGCGTTTTAAATTCATCAAGCCCGACATTATCATCAGAGTACCACGGAAATTCAAAATCAAAAAATTTTTCTTTTCCATTTTTGATCATCTCGTCAAACCTCACATTGGTGTTGGGGTATGAAAACGATTTTAAAATATCGCACACTCTTACAGTATACTTACTCATTTTCACCAACCCCCTCTCTCAAAAAAGCTTTGATGTCTAATTCACGGTAATTTACTGTTGCGTTAAAGCCATACATTCTGTTAAAAGCTTCAATAGCTCTTTTCCTCGTTGCCAATTCCGTTGCCCTATGCAAGGCTATCTCGCCGTTGTTCCCATCTGTTTCAGACGACACAAGCCGTTCGGGTTTCTCTACTGCGCTATTATCAATGCCTAAATCTGTTAAAGCTTGGCACTTAACTCTGACAAATTCTTCTTCCAACTCTCGTAAATAGCTTTTCGCCCCTAAGTCTAAGCACTTTATTCTGTCTAAGTCTACTGTGTCCCTAACTTTAATAACTGGCACGTTATTGTCTAGTTGTTCGCCTAGATTTTGGTAGGTTAAAAGCATGTCGTCTGGAGAAGCAATAACAACTGGTGTTCTCATAGCACGTAAGTTTACACCAATAGTTCTCCATATTTCTGCGAGTCGCTTTGCATAAAACCTGCAAATATATGCGGATGGCATAGAGTCGGGGTTGTTTTTAATTAAAACACTATTGTTTTTATTGTACGTTTTTAAGTATCCTGTGACGGCAAAAGCCTGCCTTTCCATTGGTGTATTGTAAATATCAATTTCACCCGATAGGGTAACTTTCATAAACGCAAAACGATTTAACACGTCGTCTTTAAACAACACGCCTTTACCGTTATAAAATAACACTTGCTCAATGTAAAAAGTTTCAATCTCTTTAGGTAAGCCACTGTATGCAAATCTACCACAAGCTAAAGACTTTAATTTATTAAAAAAGTAAAATTCCGTGTAGTCTGATAACACGATTTTGTTATCTTCAAACGCTCTAAATGGGTGGCGCATTTACATCACTCCTTTCTTTTTTAGTCATTGATAAGCCCATAGTTGCCAACGTCGTCTGTGTGCCATAGAGTAACACCATTGTCAAAAATTGTCCTAAGCTGTGCCAACTGTGCGAGGTCTGCGTTGCCACTGATACCGCAATCCAGTGTTTTTACAAAATTCCAACTAGTTCTGCCTCTTAAATTAGGTTGCTTGACTCTCTTTGTTGCATATCCGTACATGTCAAAATAGCTGTCTATGCTTCGGGCAACCTCTGCACTAGAGGACATAAGGTATAAATTAAATCCTTGTCTATCAAAAGCAAAATTGGCATTGGTGTTGGTAACATTTCCGTGTACTTGCGGTGGCTCAATTTCTCGGTCTTTTTGCTGTGCATAAAGATTAGTTATATCACTAAAACCTTTTACGGATCCGCTAACAACCCCACCTATTCCACCTAAAATCCCACCACTAGCAAGCCCACTAAGTCCACTAGCAACTGGACTCATTTTTGCGTTAAACGTTGCAAGTGCTAACGTGTTTTTATTTTGAGCAATCCATGCACTAGCTACGTCAGATTTCCACATGCACTGTGGGAATCCATCATAAGACAATGACTCCAAATAGCTTACACCATCAAGTCCATTGTAGTCTTTTGGTCGCAACATGACGAGCGGTGTAGGCGACTGGCTCCCCCTCACGCTGAAATAGATATTATTATCTTTTTTATTTGATAGCTCAAACTTAAAAATACCAGTCTTTCCGAGGTTGTTGTCAGCTAGAACGTAACAAAATGGATAAGTATATAACTTGTTGTTATGTGGGACGTATCCCTCGAACGCTCCATTTGTGTTAACCGTTATATCATGGTCTTGATGGTCATTGCATATCGCACAAGACATATATACGTTTATAATTGCGTCAATTTTCCCTTTTTGGTTGTACTGATTGATTAAAGTTGACGCTAGTCCTGCCATAGCTTCATATCCCTCATCTTGATTTATGATGGTTTGGCTTGCGCCTTGATATACACCACCGTCCATAAACCCTTGTACGTCCTTGCTGTCTAAACCTTCGGTTGTCAGCAAAACAATCGTACTCAATCCAAAGTCTGTTTTTTCGGTTTTATTGCAACGTAGTTCTCCACAGTCAATAGATTCGGGTATTACGTTTACACCGTAACCGTCTTCACTTTTCGGAACGTGTTCACGTTCTACAAAGCAAGGCTTCATTTGGCATTTGTAAAAATTGTTCTGAAAAATGTCTAGTTCAAGTCTTATTCTTGTGGAATTGTACGAAAGCCATTCAACCGCTGTAACAAAACAAAAAGTAAACTCTGTTGCATTAGGGTTTTTAAAAGCCATATAATTTATATCAAGTGCTTGAATCTCATTGAGAGGTATTTTTACCTCTAATTCGCCAACTCTTACTGGGGCATATTCTTTATTGAGTGACAATCTGCTTGTAACGTCCCACTTTGACAAAGATTGCAATAATTGGTTGTAACTGTCGTAAAGCCTTACATGCGTGTACCTATTATCCCACGGTACACCACTATAGAATCTGATTTCAGTTGTGGGGTTTCTTCCCACAACTGATCCTTGACTAGGTAAATTAATCATTTTTTTCTACACCCCTTTAGTGTAATTGACCGTTTTTGTGATACTGGAATCAACACGGCTTGTTAGTTTTACAACAACTGTGCCAGTTTCATTGTCACCGAAATGAATAATATTCGTACCCTCTACAACGTAAGTATCCGCTGAAACAGCACCCGACTGAATAGAAACGTCAATAAGTTTTTCGTGGTATGTTCCAGTTCCGCCAGTCAAAGTGTACTCGATAGAAACGTCTTCACCTTGTTTATACGTTCCAGCTACCGCTGTGATTGTATACCCTTTTTTAACAACTGTGTCTGTTGTGAATACACAAATTGGGTAAAACGGTGAAGCAGAAATTTGCTCAACAACAGTTAGAAAATAATTCCAGTTTAAAGATGTAGCAAGGTTCTGCTCGCTCATTTCCTTAAACTGTTCACGAATCCTAAAGAATCGTAAATCTGCAAGTACACCTTGAATTCCTGCATGCTCAAATTTATCCACAATTACTTTGTGCACACGAATGTCGGCTTTTTCGTTGTCAAACATATACGCTAATGACCGCACTGAAAGCACAGAGTCTGTTTCGGGTGTTGTAATCCAAAGTAAATCTGTCGGTGCAGAGAATGACGTTGCACCTGCAATATTGTTTTCCGGAAGTGGGAACGCAAATTTTCCAATTTTCGCCTTAATTACTGTTAACAGTTCGTCTGCTGTTTCTTGATTTACAACAGGTTTTACTGTAATAGCTGGCAACACCTCTTTGTCATATCCAGTGTCAATTAACCCAACTGTTGCCTTGTATTCATCCCAGTTATATGCGCTGATAGCACTCTCAAGTTTTGCGCTAATCATATCTCTGATACCAAATTCCGACTGGAATGCTGTTCTAAGGTTATCGTAAGATACCGTCACTGGGTACTGCTCCTCAAAATTGACTCTGTGGAATACAGACATGATGTAAGACTGATAAATCTGAAAAGCATTTTCGTAGTTATCCCTAGGGTTGAAGTGTTTCCCTTTAGCAAAATTGATGTAGGTTTCTTCGTCCGTTCTACCGTATCTCATAGGGTCTTTCTTTGCGATGTTAAACGGATTTCTCCATGCCATACTATCCACAGTCTGCATACCGATTTTCTCGATCATGCTCGGAACTAAGCTATTTCTTGTAGCTTTAAATCTCAGCATGTCGTCATACACTTTTTGTAAATTGTCGGACGTAATAGGGCTAATTCTTGATTGCGCTTCTAAAGATAATTCTTCCCTAGCTGCTTTTAAAATGTTCAAATTGTTTGCTTCTGCCATTTTTTATTTTCTCCTTTCTACTCTGTTTCACCGTCAAAGGATAAGTCCTCAAACGTGACTCTTTCTTCCTCTTCTTCAAGTTCCACATTTTCATCTTCTTTTTCGTTGTCTAGCATATCGAGGAATCTCTCTTTGTATTTCTTGTATAACTCCTCATACTTTGCTTTATAGTTGGTGTCCACATCAGTGTTGATTGATTCTGTGATAGTTGCAATAGCTTCCTCGTGTTCGCCGATGTCAACAGAGTCTAACAACTCTGACAATGCTTCTTTTACTGTCATTGTTTTTTCTCCTTTCCTAATGTTTCACATGAAACATTTGTGTCAAAAGTGATAAAATAGATTTAAGGGAATAAGTACATCCAAAAATTATTTTTCTTTTTCTGTGTGTGTGGGGGTTTTGGTGGTATTCCACCGCCACCACCTCGGCACGTTAAATAAATAAAGCCTTGAAAAATGGTATAAGCACTCCATTCGTACGGAGGTTTTAGTTCTTGTGTGTAAAAATACGCTCCACCGTATGCAGAGTTTGACGTAACAATCGTACCATCTTCTCGTATCTCTTCTACGATAGCAACATGCCCACCGTCTCCTGCGTGGCTTCCGCTATACTTCCACACCATAATTGCACCTAGTTCGGGCTTGTCCCCTACTTTTTGATTGTTTGCAACGGCAAAATCGTACCAAGTATCTGCATTTCCAAGCGATGTGACTGGGGGCTTTCCCTCAATCTCGTATCTCCTACCCCATGCATAGCATGTACAGTTCGGCAAACCGTAGCCAGCTTGTGCAAAAGGGTTGTCAGAGTACCAGTATTTATTGCCTTGCATTCCTGCGTCTGTCAGACGTGGCTCTTTGAATCAAGTTCCACCCTCAAACGTGCAGTTGTCAAAATAATATCTTGATGCTTCTCTCCTGCTCTGCACTGTGGCTAAAGGGTCTAGTGGTCTTTCAAAGTTGTACAAAAAAGCTTCGGCTAAATATTCGGGGGATTCTGTTGACGATTTGAATTCTTCCCACGATAAAGGGTAAGTAGCTGTCGGGATCCACTGCCCAGTTGCGCTTGTCTCCTCGTCTATCCAAATCATTTGTCCGACAGGGTCTAATCGATCATATCCGTGTTGACTTGCCCAGTTAATGTATTTGCTTGCAGGTGTCCACTGAACTAGACCGAACCCTACCGAGAGATTTCCAACAAGGTTCGATTCCCATGCGCCTGGGTTTATGTTACTTTCATGCTGTTGATTTCCTAACATACCGCAGATTGCTTCGGGTGTCCACCCAGTACCCAGTGACAACAAAAAAGCGACTTCTTCGTTCGCATTGTTTAGCATTTCCTCTTGTGTTAGGTTAAAGGGGTTTTCCCTTACAATCCATGCCATCTTAGTTCACCTCGTTTTTACCTTTTAAGTACCCCGTTAACTCCGCAATGACAGCTGTGTTGTTTGTTATTGCTTCTGTCATTTTGTCAAGATCTTCTTTGTGCTGTTTCCTTAAATTTGTTATCTCGTCAGAGTGTGTGGCTGTGATTGCAGACACTTTACGGTCGTTTACTTGTTCCCTGTGGTAAACATACCACATACAAGCACCCGAAACAACAACGGAAACACCAAAGTTTTGAATCAGAAAAATAATCTCTTCCATGTGCTTTCTCCTTTCATTTATTATTATACAACGTTGTTCTTTGTCTGTCAACAATAAAATAGAGCAAGAATAAGAAATTCTTGCTCTGTGCCGTAACCTTTAAGAAGCTTGCAAGGGGGTACAAATCCACCATTTAGCACTAGCTTCCTGCTTTTGTGTACACTGCTAAATGTCATGTTCGCATTCTTTAAGGGGACATGTATATTGTAACACAAATTTTATTGCTAATCAAGTGTTATTTCAAATGTTCCCTTGATTTTCTTTTTTCCTTGCGGTGTGATTATTGTTGTATTGTTTCCGCTTGTTCCGTCTGTGTCTTTGCACACGCACTCCAGTATACCGTCCCATGGATAGTTGTAGTATGCCCTATTCGTTACAGACTCATAGCCCGTTTGGTCGCCTGCTACACCGTAGATTCCACCGTTTTCAGAAATGGAAAACTCTGCTAGTAAGTCGGGAACGTCTGATACACACAATGCTGTGTGATTTGCCTCGTTTAAGTATACATCACCTCTTTTTGCAACGAATCCTGTACTCATAGGATGCCAAACAAAATTGCCAGTGGAACACATTTTTTCTCTCATGTTTCCAGTGTAAGTTGCCCCACCGCAAGAAATTCCTGCTGACTCAAAAGCGGATATGATTCCACTGCTACAATCTCTGTCTCCCTGCTCTACCTTGTATACCTTTCCGTTTATTGTAATGTCGCACGTTCCCTCACCGTCACCCCATCTGTTGCCTTGTGTGTATCCATGCCAATCATGCGTACATAAATGCTCAAATAATTGTGTTGCTATTTCTTTTTTTAACATATTTTTTCTCCTTTCTCAATGTTTCACGTGAAACATCATGCTAGATATATGATAGCATATCAAAAGCCATATTCTTGCATTCTAAATCAGCGAACCTCATACAACCGCATTCAAAATACTTCCGTAATGCTTGTACGATATAGCCACTATTATTAATCATGCTAATTCTATCGTCTAAAACATCGTTTACGTTAAAACATACTTTAATTGGAAATGTTTTGTCGTAGCCTTTTGAAATATACATAATGCTCGAATATCTTCTAGCACTGTACCATACACCGTTATACAAAATAGATAAATAATATTCACTTACACCGCTAGGTTTTTCAATTAGTGCAAGATTGTCGTTCAGATACACGTTTTCGCTTGCATATTTTATATAGTTCGATTTTGCAAAGGCTTTAGATACCCCCGAATTTTTAATTGCTTCGCTTGCGGACTCGTTCCACGTTCTTTCGTACACCCAGCCGTCACCCTTTAAATATTTTGTGTCTTTTTTTAACATTTTATTGATCCCTAATGCGTTGTTATATGGGTTTAAAATGCTAACAGTATTAGACACCATATATATTGGCACTCTTCTTCTCTGTTCTCCGTCACCCCTTGCCACGGTTGTGTGAATCGACATTAGTTTTCCAACCTCGTCTGATAAGTATTTATTGTTTTCCTCCTGATACTCGTCAAAAAATATATGCTTGACATCTACAAACATGGCTGAATACCTTTTCAATTTAGAGGACATAGACAATGGCACACAATAACCACAAATGTTACCGTCTAAAAGTAGTGCAATAACAGTACCATTTAATAAAGTTTTTTCTGTCATATTATGTCCACCATAAAAAATTCTTCCGATGTCCCTAAAAAATGCGTCCGCACAATTTGACAAGTCTGTTTTGCAACGATATATTACAATAAACTTATTAACATCGTCATGCTTTAAATAATAGTTTATCAAATGCCTTTTGTAAAAAACAGATTTTCCTGCTGTTCTATTGCCCTCTGTTATGTATATTTCGGGTAACTCTCTGTTCTTGTCTTTTAGTGATAGCAAGTAATTCCCGTCGTAATATTTACCCATTTTTACCTCTACTATAAAAACCCCACATTTGTGGGGTTGAAATTTATACTAAATTGCATGTAAGGAAGCTTTTCCCTTTATAGTTTTTAGATGGCGACTTATACACCTTAATAGTGATTTCGTCTTCAAGTCCCTCGTCTGACATTTCGTCATAAATGTCTTCAAACTGTCTAAACAGTGTTTCAGAACCCGACACATAACCTTGGCCGTTCTTGTCAATGTATACCTGCTTGTCATACTCTGTGTTGTCTGACTTATCGTTTTCAACGTGAACGGTTGCTACATAGTCAATGTCGATTAAAACCGGTTCTAGCTCTGTGGCCTCGTCTAACTGAATAAAGTCGCTGAAATTTTTTAGTCTGATTTTTTCTCTTACGCTAATCTCTTTAGTTGATTTCACTACTTTTGCTTTGTATGCCATTTTCTTTTTCTCCTTTTCCTATACCTTTTTTATTTTTACTACATTTCGATGATTTCTTCACTTACAACTGCTGAATGCAACATGAAGTCTTCTTCTGTGATTTTTCTAACAGTTTTGACGAACTGAATGCTTTTAATGTCAATTAAAGCATTCTTGTATTCTTTAGAAAGAATCAATTCAGCTTTTTCTTTAGAATCGCATTTCACGATTTTCTGTTCTAATGTTTCTGTTTCAATGCCGTTTTCACTTTTTCTAAAAATGTCAAATGTTACAACGGCTGTGATAATACTTCTTGTCATTGTGTTCTCCTTTCTGTTCTTGTTTTCCTTACAAGTATATAATATCACACTGTAACTTTTTTGTCAACAGATTTTCGTAAATTAAATGTTTTATTTTTTAGTAGTATTCCTCCCTCTATTCGAGTTGCTTTTAGGTTACAGTCCTCTAACTGCAAACCGATTTCTAAGTCTGTTATCTTATATCCTCTACTAATAAATGCTTCCTTTGCGCCTTTTCCCATTCCAGCGCACTTCAATTCTAAGTAAGGTTTTTCTACTGGTATATGATTTTCTGCTATAACGTGTTCAGCATAAACTTTTTGCCGTAAGTAATAAGCTTCATCGAACATACATTCTTGCTTCCAACAGCAAAAAGCTGTGTTATGCTCTACCACCATGTTGGCGGGTTCTTGTCCTACTAAATGTATAGAGTCTGTGTCCGCATAACAAAATCGATCTACGTTTGCTAGTGCGTGTCTTATTGTGAAGTTTCGTGCGTATGATGTTATAGCACTACCACAAGGGATATAGCCAACTTGCTTGTTGTGTTCATCGTGCAACTTAAACTTTACAACACCGTTTTCGTCTAAATAAGGTTCTTTATATGATGAATTGTCAGAACTTGCAAGCTTGCCGTATAGGTTATTTAAAAATAATTTAGCTAGTGTTCTAAGGAAACCTGTGTTATTTTCTTTCATTTCTCTGTATAAGTTTATATACTCGTCAAAAATGCCTTTAAGGCTATGAAAATAGCAACCGTCTATCCATTCAAAGTCATATACATCGTATGTATCTAAAAATAACTTTAAATCTACACATGTCATTGTTATAGTTGTTATTGTGTCTTTTATTACACCGTCATCGTTATAATATCTATAATATTTTCCTTTTACTCTAACATCTGACGTTGTCAAGTTTTCATTTCCCTTATATAGCCAACTTCCTCTTATATGTACCCACGGCAACGCATTTTCTTTTAGTTTAAAGCGACACTTAAATCTTACAAAATAATAATATTTTGTTATATCATCTAATTTTTTGTGAGGTTTACCTACAAAATATTGTGGCTTGCCTACTGGGTAGTAATTTCCTGATTCACTCGACATCACAGATGGGTATAAACTGTTGACATCGTATACTAAACCGTTTTTTACAAGCTTACTTGCATATAATGGGTTGACGTAACACCAACCCCCTGCATAGCTTTTATGTACATATTCCCATGCATTCATACCGCACGGGAAATCTACTTCCCTTAAATCGGGGAAAAGGTTTTCGTAATCTTTTTTATCGTAGGTGTTTTTAAATTCGTGCATGCAACAAGCCCCGATTGTTAGCTTACTGTGTCCCTCGTCAAACATTTTTTCAAGTGCTTCTTTTAGCACTAAAACATCGTTTTTGATGTACGCTTTTTCCTCGTCCGATATATTACAGTGTGCGTAACGCATACCCTCATATTCCATAGACAGCTTACGGTGCTTTGTGTTAAAAGCTTTACCCATTGCCTCAAGCGATGTCGGAATCAGTTTCAAGCTGTTTCTTATTTCAACTATGCGGCTATACTTTTTTACTTTTATTGTGTACCAACTACCCATATCTGATATGCTCGTTTGAAAATCACCGTTCACCATTTCTTTATCTTTTTCAACATGAACGTGTGTAAAGCCATTCTTTAGCAGAAAGTCAACAATAAAAGAACCGTCGAAAGCGAGGTTGTGAAAATATATGATGTTGTATCCTTTTTGTGATAAAACAAAGTCTATAAAATCTCTGATAGAATGCTGAATATACACTGTTTCAGACTTATCATAAAGTTGTACGCAAGCACTCGCCCAAACTTCTGTTTTTGTCTGCTCACCTAACTTTTTTTCTATTTCTTCACCCCAAACAGTTGTTTCAAAATCTGCTGCCCAGTACGTTATCACTTTCTGTCTTGCCACAACCTATCATTCCTTTTCTATATTATCGGTTACTAACTCTATAAAACGGATATAATCGGGGGAAGTTGGGAGCCATTGCATTAAATTTTGAATCTCTTTGAATTTCGAAAATATGACCTCTTCCCTTGAGTCTAAAGGGTCGGGGTATATGTCGGGGTATTTCTTTAAACCGTATAAAAATGCTGTTTTATCATTACGCATTAAAAACTCACCACGTTCCATTATTAACTCTCTAATTCTAGGGTGACAATTATTTACAAGGTCATTCCATCTTTCCTCTAGTATGTCAATGTCGTTGGCTACCTGCTCTTGCTTTTTTAACTCTTCAATGAGTTCTTTATTTTTTCTTTGTGTTGCTTGCTTTTCTTTTTTGCGTGATATTGCTTCGCCAGTGACAAGGTCTATAATTTCATGTGCTTGTTTAATTGCTGTCCCAGTCTGTTGTCTTAGTTTTTCAATAGACGACCTTTTCGGTTGTTTTAATAACGGTAACGGCTCCACGTTGTATCCTAGATTTTGATAGTATCTTACTCTTGCAAGATATTTTTTTCGCTCGTTTGCATATTCTCTTTGTAGTTTAGTCTTTTTGACTGCCATGTGTTACACCGCCTTTTTGATTAAAATGCCATTTTCTACTCGTTCAATTTTTACCTTTTTATCGAGCGGTGAAACCCCTAAATCCCTCAACATAAACTGTGGGATTGATAATCTTGTGGTGTATGAACCGTTTGCTTGTTTGGTGTACATTACGTTATACACACCGTTGTTGTTTGGCTTTCTCATTTAAAATTATCTCCTTTCTAACACAACTTTAAATCCATTGATTTCTACACTAATCTCTGATACTATTGATAATAACAAACTTGATATCTTTTGCGCTCTCCATTCACCTGCTGTCATTGTTACCCTAAAACTTCCCCGCTTGTACTCTTTGTATACAGTTATGTCGACTGACTCCCTTGTGATTGCCAGTAATTCGTAAAATGTCATGATTCTTTCTCCCTTCTTAATTTCTATAATCATTATAC
>OLQJ01000806.1_pt1 | contig 13859 bp, 10 predicted proteins | sample 1673231 | NCBI WGS metagenome assembly OLQJ01 (sample SAMEA3136769, study PRJEB25190) | human gut metagenome | biome: human gut; feature: human-associated habitat; material: faeces | place: Austria | collected 2013
TGTTACGAATGTGTTACCACAGTTGCAAGTTACAGTTGCCTGATAGTATGCTGGATGTATTCCTTCTTTCATGATTTTCACCTCTTCTTTATTATTGTTGCGTTTATTTTAGTTGCGTCAAACGCGAATATTTTCTAAACAGCTTCCTTATTGTACCACACGATTGCCAGCTTGTCTATAATATTTTTTTCTTTTTTACCATTTCAATCAACTCATTGTTGTTCTTTGTATTGGAGAACATATTCAGGATACTCTCCACCGCCTCTTCCGCACGCATTCCATTGAGTGCACGGCGCATGATCTCCACAGCTTCCTGCTCATCTTTGTTAAGAAGCAGATCTTCTCTACGAGTGCTTGACTTCGGTATATCAATAGCAGGAAACATTCTTTTTTCAGAAAGCTTACGGTCAAGTACCAGTTCCATGTTACCTGTTCCTTTAAACTCCTCATATACAACATCGTCCATCTTGCTTCCTGTATCTACCAGTGCTGTAGCGAGAATTGTAAGGCTTCCACCCTCACGCATATTTCTTGCAGCACCAAAGAAACGCTTTGGCATATGAAGCGCTGCAGGATCAAGACCACCGGAAAGTGTTCTTCCGGATGGTGAAACAGTCAGGTTATACGCTCTTGCAAGACGTGTGATGCTGTCAAGCAAGATCATAACATCTTTCTTATGTTCTACAAGACGCTTTGCACGTTCAATGACCATTTCAGATACTCTCTTATGATGCTCTGGAAGCTCATCAAATGTAGAGTAAATAATCTCTACATTGTCTCCTTGAATGGTCTCTTTAATATCCGTAACTTCCTCCGGACGTTCATCAATCAGAAGAATCAGAAGATGCACTTCCGGATTATTCTTAAGAACAGACAATGCAACTTCTTTTAAAAGTGTTGTCTTACCGGCTTTCGGAGGTGATACGATCATTCCTCTCTGACCTTTACCAATTGGAGAAAGCAAGTCCATAATTCTCATGGACGTGCTTGTCTTGCCACACTCCAGACGCATTCTCTCATTTGGAAAAATCGGTGTCATCTTCTCGAAACTGCTACGTGTGAGAAGTTCCATTGGATCTGTATCATTCACTTTAGTCAAATATAACAGTGCGCTGAACTTCTCCTGCTGTGTCTTAATACGAGTATGTCCCTCCAAAATATCTCCAGTCTTCAGATTGAACCTACGGATCTGAGACGGCGAAATATAGATATCATTATCTCCTGGAAGATAATTATCACTTCGGATAAATCCGAACCCATCTGGCATAACCTCCAGAATTCCGCGTGCAACAATTCCACTGTCCAGGCGGTCAATATCATGGATTTCTTTATCTCCGGTATTCGCAGACATCTCTTTTACTGTCTCACGCTTTTCCTGTTTTTCTTTTTCCTGTTCTTTTTCATCTTCCTGTAACATCAATTCGATTACCTGGGCCTTTTTCATTGTAGAAATACCTTTCAGGCCTCTTGCTTTTGCAAGTTCTTTTAACGTCGTCAACGGTAATGTTTCATATTTTTCTTTCATCATCGCTTTATATTCCTTTCAATTATAGGCTTATGTGTCATCACGGGATTCTTTGTCAGAATAGACTTCATCTGAAACTAAAGTTTATTATACTACAAATGTTTCGCTTTTAAAAGCCTTTTTTCAAAGACATTTCTTGATTTGGTAATCTTAAAATGATATGATGGTATACAAGGGGTGACCTTATTCAAATCCCCATATACAAAATATAGTAGAAAAAGGTGGTATTTAACGTGACAAATCAAGAAAAAGCTCTGAAAATGCACGAAGAATGGAACGGCAAACTTGAAACCATCGCAAAGTCTCATGTAAAGACTCGCGAAGATCTGGCAATTGCTTACACACCGGGTGTTGCTGAGCCATGCAAAGTTATCGCTGAAGATAAAGAATCCGCATACAAATATACAATCAAATCCAACACAATTGCTGTTGTATCTGACGGAAGTGCCGTGCTTGGACTTGGCAATATAGGACCATTGGCTGCCATGCCTGTTATGGAAGGAAAAGCTGTCCTTTTCAAAGAATTCGGTGGTGTCAATGCTGTGCCGATCTGCCTGGACACTCAGGATACTGAAGAGATCATCAAAACTGTTGTAAATATTGCTCCTGCTTTCGGAGGCATTAACTTAGAAGACATCAGTGCTCCAAGATGCTTTGAAATTGAGGAACGTCTGAAAGAGCTTCTTAACATTCCTGTTTTCCACGACGATCAGCACGGAACTGCCATTGTGGTTCTTGCCGGAATCATTAATGCATTAAAAGTAACAGGAAAAGACAAAGAGACCTGTAAAGTCGTTGTAAATGGTGCCGGAAGTGCCGGTGTTGCAATCACAAAACTGCTTCTCACATACGGATTTTCTCATATTACAATGTGCGATATCAGTGGAATCCTCGGAAAAGATTCTCAGAATCTGAATTGGATGCAGAAAAAGATGGTCGAAGTAACAAATCTGGAAGGCAAAAAAGGAACCCTTGCTGATGCATTGAATGGTGCAGACATCTTTGTCGGTGTATCTGCTCCAAATATTGTCACAAAAGAAATGGTCGCTTCCATGAACAAAGATGCTATCCTCTTTGCAATGGCTAACCCTGTACCAGAGATCATGCCAGACCTTGCAAAAGAAGCCGGAGCAAAAGTTGTTGGAACCGGACGTTCAGACTTCCCGAACCAGGTCAACAATGTCGTTGCTTTCCCTGGAATCTTCAAAGGCGCTCTGGAAGGACGCGCAACTAAGATTACAGAAGAGATGAAACTTGCAACTGCAAAAGCAATCGCAAGCCTTGTTCCGGATGAAGAACTGAACGAAAACAATATTCTTCCGGAAGCTTTCGACCCTCGCGTTGCAGACGTTGTAAGCGAAGCTGTGAAGGAATTGATTTAATGGCCGTTTACTGGGGCGAAAAGAGATACCATTCTCTGGACTATCATCTCAAAAACACCTATGGCAGCAAATTATATAAACTATCACTGAACGGAGGCATGACTTGTCCGAACCGGGATGGAACATGCGGAACCCGTGGCTGCATTTTCTGCAGCCAGGGTGGTTCTGGTGATTTTGCCGAATCACCTTCCGAGACGATTCGTGAACAGATTGAACATGGAAAATCCAAAGTCGCCGCCAAATATGGAGGCGGTTCTTATATTGCATACTTTCAAGCATATACGAACACTTATGCACCTGTAGACTACCTTCGTAAAATATTTACTGAGGCAATCATGCACCCGGATATCAGAATTCTTTCTGTTGCAACAAGACCGGACTGTCTCGGTGAAGATATTTTAAATCTTCTTCATGAATTAAATCAGATCAAACCTGTCTGGATTGAGCTTGGACTTCAGACAATTCATGAAGATACGGCATCTTATATCCGGCGCGGCTATGATCTTCCGGTATTTGAACATGCATTAAAGAGACTTCGTCAACTGGGTATTCCGGTAATCGTACACACGATTCTCGGACTTCCAGGAGAAGATAGCAAGCGGAATCTTGAGACTATGCATTATCTGAATGAACACCACATTCAGGGAATCAAGCTACAGCTTTTACATGTTCTGAAATACACAGATCTCGCGGACGATTACCTGACAGGCAGATTTTCTGTTTATTCCATGGAAGAATATTTTGAAGTCTTAAGTTCCTGTATCTGCAATCTGAGTCCGGATATCGTCATTCACCGGCTCACCGGGGACGGTCCAAAAGATCTTCTGATTGCTCCTACCTGGAGCACAAACAAACGACATGTCTTAAACCAGATGCAGTCCTGGTTCAAGATTCACGACATCTGGCAGGGAAAGGAGTTGTAAATTATGGCAGAAGCATTTAAACTTTATAAACTGATCATTCTGTATATGCTGGATAAGGTGGATTTCCCACTGACTAATTCCCAGATTTCAGAATTCATTTTAAACGAAGGCTACACGACATATTTTAAATTGCAACAGGCTCTTTCAGAGCTTTTGGATTCTGGATTTATTCGTGAAGAGTCCACGCACACAAGAACATTTTATCACCTGACAGAAGAAGGCGAGGAAACAATTCATTACTTTAAAAATGATATTTCACCTGCAATCCAGGAAGATATTAACAGTTTTCTCAGTAATAAACAATATGAACTGAAAAATGAAGTTGCCATAAAAGCTGACTATTATCGAAATCCCAACATGGAATATTGTGTCCGCTGTCAGATACTGGAACGTGATGCTCCTTTAATCGACCTGACGCTCACTGTTCCAACGGAATCTGAAGCAATGGCAATTGCAGCAAACTGGACACAAAAGAATGAAAAGATATACGCCAATCTAATGGCCGAATTATTATAGGTATATCCCCAAAAAAAGAATGAACTGTATTTTAATTTTCATTGCAAATACAGTTCATTCTCTTTTTATTTAGCCCGGATTTGTATTATCATTATCTTCCAAGGAATGTTCCTACAAAGATTCCATAGTAGTTACCAATGACATATCCAAGAGTACCGACCAGAAGTGCCGGAACTACCATTGCCTGCCATCCTTTCGCAATTGCAAGCGCTGCGGCTGTTGTAGGTCCACCTACATTTGCATTCGATGCAATACAGATCTCTTCCAGGTTGAATTTGAAAATCTTACCAAATACAAAGGAGACGATCATGTTCATACCAACGATGATTGCACAGAATACAAGGAGTAATGGTGCCTGTGTCACGATCAGGTAGATAGATGCCGGAACACCGATTACTGCAAAGAAGATATGAATCAGGAATGTACCAATTTCCTGTGCGCCACCAATATTTCCCATAAATTCTGGTTTAATTGTTGCCAATAACATGGTCAATGTAGGCATGATCAAATATTTGTTTCCAAGAAGACCGTTTAATAATGACAGTCCAAAATTACTTGTTGGAATCAATCCTGCAAAGAAATCTGCAATTGCTGTAGAAATTGCTACGATTGCAAATGCAATCGCAAGTGCCTCTGCGATATCGATCAGTGCGACCGGTTTTGCTTTCCAGTAACTTGCTGCCTGGTTTTCACTTTCACCACTTGCTTTTCTTGCTTCTACTTCATCAATATATGGATGTTTAAATTTCTTCAAGAAGAATTTAATTGTTGGAATTGCAATCAGTACGAAGAAATAAAGTGCCATCAAAAGGTTATCTGCTACCACTGAAGAAGATACCATATCTCCGCTTGCTCCAAATGCATCAGACATTGCTACCAGGTTTACACTTCCTCCTGTGTATGTACCAACCATCATAGCTGCTATCTTATTCAGATCTGCAATCTGGTTATGTAACAGATAAAATGCTACAATACCACCGACCAGTGTACCAATACCGCTGATCAAATAAATTACAAGCACACGTCCACTTTCTTTCCAGATTTTCTTCACATTTGCATTAAACAAAAGAAGTGGTACTGCAAGTGGTACAACATATGACCATACAAAATCATATGCCGGTGCATCTGTCGGGATTACCCGGATGTTAGAAAGAATCATAGCTCCAATCAAAGCAATAACACAACCTGTTACTTTTCCTGCCCATTTGTACTTCTGCTCCATCCAGATAGCTAATGCTGCGATGACTACTAATATTGCAAACAACGCCCACGTATTATCCGCACTAATTAATGTTCTCATATGAATCCCTGCCTTTCTCAATCCTATAAACAAGTTACTTTTTCGTATTCTTTATTTCCATACTTCTTTGAATACTCGATAAAAATTCTTATAGCCAATCTTGTCAAGATCTTCCTGACTATATCCCCTCTTCTTTAATACTGCCAGGATATTCTTTGCTTCTGCCTCATTAGAAATACCGTCGCCACTCGGTGAATCGACATGATCACTGAATGTCTTAAGCGCCTCTCCTCCAAGGTAGTCATCAAAGTCAAATCCAAGACCAATATGATCGATTCCGATCAGATCAGCAATATACTCGACATGGTCTGCCAAATGCTCGACATTTTGTTCATCGTGCTTTTCAGAAATAAACTCTCTCATACTGTTCATTCCCACCAGACCGCCAGTCTTAGCAATCGCCTTCAACATGTCATCTGTCAGGTTGCGCATTGCCGGACATACACTACGTGCATTGGAATGTGATGCAATAATCGGTCCCTGCGCCAGATCAATGACGCCCCAGAAACATTTGTCATTTAGATGTGATACATCCATCACCATTCCAAGATCCTGAATCCGCTTTACGGCTTTCTTTCCGGCTTCTGTAAGTCCCCTTGTTACATCCACCGGCCATCCGGTTGCCAATGGTAAGCATTGCATGTCTGACACCTACTTCATCATAAAAATAGTTGATCATATCAATGTCTTCCCCAATCTGGCTTAACCCTTCCATTCCGGTTACGATATTTAATTTTCCTTCTTTTGTACCTTTTTCAAAATCATCGTACTTCTTCACAAAATTCAGAATATCTGCAGAATCTTCCATTTCCTGCTTAATACTCTTTACAATCTGTTTGGATCGTTTCACTGGATCACTATCATATGGTGGATCGATCCAGATTACGAAAATTCCTCCTGTAACACCACCTTCCTGGAACTTATGCAGATGATGCTTACGAAAAATATCTCTTTCTCCGTGATCTACTGCACGGCAAGTTACATCTGTCCACACATCTCCATGGCCATCAAAAATCATTCTATCTTCTCCCTTCTGACATTTTCAAGACATCTCACATACCGATTATTTTTTCACCACCCTCCTGTTGCATCGGATTAAGAGTCTTTTTTCATTTTTATATATGCACGCCATGTTGTTGCAAATTTTTTCCACTCGATAAGACCATCTTCCTGGATTCTGGATCCGAGTGCCGCATGATGCGGTGCTTCTTTTACAACTTGTGGCGTAGTATATGCTTCTTCTGCAATCTGACAATATGCATCTACAAATTCATCAATGTCATCCTTTGAGTAAGATTCTACAGGCTCTGGTGTAAAAGGTTCTGGAATGATTCTTGGATGATGACTTGTAAAATAATCTTGAAAGCCATAATCCACGATTCGTCTGCAGATATCATCTGTCGTTACACCTGTCTCGTCCGTCAATTCTTTCCAGCTCAGTCTTGCCTGTTCTAATCTGTATTTTCCTTTCGCATATGGCAAGGAAATTCCTTTTATCTCCAAAAGTTTTTTCAACATATAATTATTATTTAAAATCGACATTTCTGCAATCTGTTTCATTCCATCCGGACCGAGAGTTCGAATATATGCATAGGTTCTCACAAGAACTGCAGGCACTCCATAAAATTTTCTTAACTTTCCAATGCTATCCGGACGATTGTAATCCAGATAATATTTTTCTCCGTCAAATTCTACTGTCGGTGCTGCAACAAACTTTGCAAGCTTCTCACATACGCACTGTGCTCCGGCTGCCGGTCCCTGACATCCGTGCGGTGAAGAAAAGGATTTGTGCAGATTATAATGACACATATCAAATCCTGCATCTCGCGCTCTTGTAATTCCGAACAGTCCATTTAAGTTTGCCTGGTCATATACGCATAAGCCTCCAGCTGCATGAACAATATCTACAAATTCTTTAATTTTCTCATTGTAGATTCCGGTATCTTCCGGATTGGTGATCATAAGTGCGGCTGTATGTTCAGAAACGGCTTCTTTTAGAGCCTCTATATCTGGCACACCGTTTTCATCTGGATATAAAGTGATTACCTTATATCCAAGCGTTGCAGCGGCACCTGGATTGCCCGGATGCGATAAAATGGTCGTAATAATCTCATTTCGCTGTTCACCCTCACCTCTGGATTCATGATAAGCACGAATTGTCTCTACATTTGCAAAGATTGCCTGAGTACCGCCTCCTGGCTGTAAGCTTACTTTATCCATACCCGAAATTGCCTTGATGTACTGCTCATCTCGATACATAATTTCCAGGATCCCCTGAATAGTTGACTCGTCCTGATATGGATGAACTTCGCTTAATTTTTCAGATCTCACCAATTGTTCGTGTATCTTCGGACTATACTTCATAGTACAGGTTCCAAGCCCGATATCAATATTAAAATCTGTTCCAATCGTCTCCTGAGATAATCTCATATAATGTCTGAGTACCTGCATCTGAGACATTTCCGGAAGCTTCGGTGCTTTTTTTCGAATCAGATTTTTCGGAAGCAGCGTTTCTACGGTTCCTGTTGCTTTTGTAACTTTTTCATCTGCTTTTGGAACTAATATTCCTCGTTCACCTGGATTGCCAAGTTTCATAATTATAGGTTCGTCCCATCTTGCTTCGTGGAAATCCCGATTTGTCTTATAATATCCCATCACTATTCCCCCTTTACAATCCGCTTGAGGGCATCACGAAGATGCTCCATCTCTTCTAATGTCGTAATCTCTGATACACAATAAAGTGCACATTGCCCAAGCTCTGGGAAATCATGACTTAAGTCTTTTCCGCCAAATATGTTCTCTTTTAACAATTCTTTATTAATTTCTTCAACCGTCTTTCCAGTCTGGTTAAAATCTATTACAAACTCCTGAAACTTCGCATTCTCAAATCTCTTTGCCCGAACTTTCGGAATCTCATCTAAAATATCCTCCAGATATGCTGCATTCTGAATGATCGTCTCACCGAGTTCGTACATGCCCTGCGGTCCCATACTTGCCAGGTACACACCTGCCGTAATTGCCCAGAGACCTGTTTCTGTTCCAAAATACTCTTTTGCATTCTCACGGCTTCCATGAGAGCTTCGATAATTCATCGCTCTTCCCCATCCATATGTATCTTCTTTCTCTGTCTCTGTAATTCCATACATATAAGTTGGAAATTGTTCTACCAGATCCATATTCTGATTACATGCAATAAATCCTGCCTGACCACCGCCGAACTGAATGTGCATTCCAAGAGGCTGTATATCTCCACATACAATATCAGCACCCTGATTTACCGGGCTCTCCATAATTCCAAGCGCTGCCACCTCTGTCTGTACAACACAATAAGCTCCTGCATCATGTGCCAGTTTTGCAATTTCTTCTCCTCTTGTCTCAAAGTTACCAAGATAAGTTGGATTTTCAAAAAATACAGCCGCAACATTTTTCTTTGCCAACTGTTCTTTCAACTCTTCCAGATCCATAAGTCCTGTCTCTGGTTCATAAGCTATTTTTCTTACTTCTGCCACATTTCTACAATACTGTACGACCTGTGAATATATTTCCGGATTCATAGTCTTCGGAACAAGAATCACTTTTCCAGCCATTCCTTTTTCTCTGACTGCTCTGACTGCCATACGAAGCGAAGATGCCACTGCCTGACCGCCGTCATAAGTTGTATAACTTACAACATCTGTGTCCAAAAGTTCTCCCATCATGCTTGTGTATTCAAAGATTGCCTGCATCTTACCATGATCAGAATATGTATCTCCGCAGTAAGCAGTCAGGAACTCACCTCTGGAATTTATCTCATCGCAAATTGCCGGCACCTGATGTTTGTAACACCCGGCTCCAAGAAAGCTCGTATATTCTTCCGTTGTAATATCACGATTCAAAATTCCCATCACATGTCTTTTCAGTTCATATTCACTTCTGATCGGTTCCGGAATATCTAATCGTTCTTTATACAGCAATTCATCTGGAATTATACTTTTGTAAATGTCTTCTACGCTGTTGATCCCCAATTCATCCAACATTGCCTTCTTATTCTCTGGTACACTATTAGGCATATATGGATGTACAAAACTGTTTTCCACAAGAATCACTCCTTTCATGGCAGTTCACTTATTGATTATCTAAATATTTTTATTTATTTCACCTACAACACATACATTAGTCTTCAAACAGTGATTTCGTCAAGTTATTTTGTTAATCATTTGATATTTTTGCAATATTTCACAAAAAGCAAAATAAGAAGTCGGCCATTTGTCGATTTCTTTAAATATTCCATAATATTCATCTTTACCAAAGGCTATTTGCAGATTCTTTCTTTATCCAACCTTGTAAATAGCAGAATCAGAATTTTTGAATATAATTTTATAATACCCCTTTAAATACTCATCTGCATCTGCATCGCCTGTATCTACATGCATCGGCTGCCCGCCAAGTCCTGCCAGTTTTTCTTTTGTTGCTACAATTTCAATCTGTTCTTTTCCTACTTTTCTGATTACCCGTGGACTAATCTGCTGATTTCCTCTTCCTAACAAAAAACCATTTCCACCAATACAGGTCACCAGAATTTTTATATGACTGTATGAATTGACACAGTCCCACAATTCTCTTTCATTCGCATCTCGAAGTATGATTTTACCATTTCTGATCACATCCACTCCACGGACAGTTCCATGTACTTTCTTTTTCCCAGTATCCTCCTGCTCGTCATTTTCACACAATAACTCTTTTATCTTCCAGGTCGTTCCTCCCGGGCCGATAATATAAACCCAGTCCTTTTCCATTCGCAAGATTGCTGCCCTCGCTATTATAGTTGCGGACTCGCCTGACCCCAGATCCAATTCTTTTGCCTTTTGTAAATGCTTTCCATCACTTAATACTTCCAAAAATCCGTACAATTGGGGGCTTACGTTTCTGGAATCTAAATCCTTCTCTTCAATATCAAGAACTTCCCTCATTTCATAAGACATCTCTTTTCCTTCAAGCCACCCTGCCAACATCTCACCTGCCTGATATGGATTACAGGCATAACACGCAGAATACATCTTCACTCCTGCCGGGATTCCAAGAACCGTCACATCCGTACCAACAGCTTCACAAATGTCCCTTGCAGTCCCATCTCCTCCGCAAAACACGAGAAGATCCACTCCCTGTTCTTTCATAATTTGTGCACAAAGCTTCGTATCTTCTGCGCTGCTTGTATGGGCTTTGGGACATAACACCACATCACATGGAATTTTAAGTTTCTCAAGCAAAGCTTCTCCCATATCCCCTGGTGCACTTAGGATTGAAAAATTTTTCTCTCCCATCAATCCTTTATCTCCTGCAACTAAACTTGCGGTAAGATCTGCAATTTTGCTCATACAGCTTTCTGCTCTCTTGGGGGCTGTTCTTTCACAGCCTTCCAGCAAAAGCTTTTCTATTTTTTTGTAATTGTCACTTCCTTTTAGACCGGCTTTTCCACCAATTCCAGCATATGGATTTAGAATAAAACCTATTTTCTTTTTCTTAGTCTCCATCTTTTCCCCTGTGTTGTTGCTGTTTTATGTAAACTTTTTTATTGCTATATAATCTTAAAACTTTCTTTTGTCATTTTTATGTTATCAAATCAACAAATCCAAGAATAATCTTTACAACAAAAACTCACTCATAACATAGTTGCTGACATCGATTCCACGATCTGTAAGTTTCACAAAGTCTTCTCCATCTTCCAGAAGTCCTTTCTGTTCCATGTCTCTTATCACATTTCCATAAACGTTCTCCATGCTCTCACCATACATCTTAAGAAATTTTATTTTTGATACACCTTTCATCATACGCAGGCCAAGGAACATCGTCTCTTCCATCTGTGCAGATACAGTTAACTTTTCCGTCTCTTCTCCATAATTAAATCTACTGTTATTGATCAGTGATGCAGCTCCGGTTCCAATCCCCAGATATTCTGTTCGCTCCCAGTATCCGATATTATGTCTGCAAGCATATCCAGGCTTTGCATAATTAGAAATCTCATATCTTTCATATCCGTATTTCGAAAGTATTTCTTTCGTTCTCCAATACATCTTACGCTCTGTCTCTTCATCAGGTAATTCGTCTGCATGACGCCCTTCCCCATACTCCTCATAAAATGGAGTACCTTCCTCCACGATCAGACTATATGCAGAAATGTGTTCCGGGGCAAGCTCTGCCACTGTTTTTAAGTTTTCCTCCCAGTCAGTAAGACTTTGTCCCGGAATTGCTGACATCAGATCAACATTAATATTCTCAAATCCTTCTGCTCTTGCCATATGATATGTTTCAAGAAATTCTTCATATGTATGAATACGCCCCAGTATCTGAAGTTCTCTATTTTTTGTAGATTGCAGGCCAATGCTTAATCGGTTAATTCCACATTTTTTATAACCGGAAAGCTTTTCCCTGTCTACAGTTCCTGGATTCATCTCAACTGTGATCTCTGCATTTTCTTCTACAACAAATGTATCACGGACTGCTGAAAATATCTGCTGCATCTGAAAAGCTGTCAAAGTAGAAGGCGTTCCCCCACCGACAAAGATACTGATAACACGGCAAGCCTTCGCCAGGTGCGCGTATGAGCGAATATCCTGACAAAGGCTTTTCACATAAGATTCCCTCTCATCCGCCGTTGACGGACCTGAGAGGAAATCGCAATATTTACATTTTTTTTTACAAAATGGTATATGAATATATAATTCTAATAATCTCATTATTTGTCATCCAACTTCAGTACACTCATAAATGCTTTCTGAGGAATCTCTACGTTACCAACCTGACGCATACGCTTCTTTCCTTCTTTCTGTTTTTCAAGAAGCTTTCTCTTACGGCTGATATCACCACCGTAACATTTTGCAAGCACATCTTTTCGCATTGCTCTTACAGTCTCACGGGCAATAATCTTTCCACCAATAGCCGCCTGAATCGGGATTTCAAAGAGCTGTCTTGGAATCTCTTCTTTAAGCTTCTCGCACATCTTTCTTCCACGTTCATATGCAGTATCTGCATGGACGATAAAGGAAAGAGCGTCTACTTCTTCTTTATTGACCAGAATATCCAGTTTCACAAGTTCAGATCTCTGGTATCCGTCCATCTCATAATCAAAAGAAGCATATCCTCTGGATCTGGACTTCAATGCATCAAAGAAATCGTAGATAATCTCGTTGAGCGGCAGTCTGTAATGCAGAACTGCACGGGTCTCTTCAATATATTCCATGCCAAGATACTCTCCTCGTCTCTCCTGACATAGATCCATAATCGTACCGATAAATTCGGATGTTACCATAATCTCAGCCTTTACCATCGGCTCTTCCATATATTCAATCTCAGAAGGATCCGGAAGATTAGACGGGTTTGTCAGTTCTATGACATCTCCGTTCGTCTTGTATACTTTATAAATAACTCCCGGTGCTGTTGTAACAAGGTCAAGATTATACTCTCTCTCCAGACGCTCCTGAATAATCTCCAGATGGAGAAGTCCCAAAAAGCCACAGCGAAATCCAAATCCAAGAGCAATGGAAGTCTCCGGCTCAAACTGCAGGGACGCATCATTTAATTGAAGCTTCTCAAGAGCATCCCGAAGATCCGGATACTTTGCCCCATCCGCAGGATACAGTCCACAGTAAACCATCGGATTCACTTTCTTATATCCCGGCAACGGCTCCTCGCAAGGATTCGCTGCATCTGTAATCGTATCTCCTACACGGGTATCTCCGACATTCTTCAAGCTGGCAGTAATATAGCCTACCATACCTGCTTCCAGCTCATCACATGGAATGAATTGTCCGGCTCCAAAATATCCGACTTCAACGACATCTGCCTCTGCTCCTGTCGCCATCATACGGATCTTCGTACCTTTTCTCACGGTACCTTCACGGAGTCTGCAAAATACGATAACCCCTTTATAAGAATCATATAGTGAATCAAAAATCAATGCCTTCAATGGTGCTTTCGGATCTCCGCCCGGTGCCGGGATCTTTTCCACGATCTGCTCCAGAACCTGATCTACATTCAGCCCTGTCTTTGCAGAAATAAGTGGCGCATCATGTGCCTCGATTCCAATGATATCTTCAATCTCTTCAATGACACGGTCCGGCTCTGCACTTGGAAGATCAATCTTATTAATAACCGGCATTACATCCAGATCATGATCCAACGCCAGATATACATTGGCCAGTGTCTGAGCCTCTACTCCCTGAGCTGCGTCTACGACC
>OLQJ01000825.1_pt1 | contig 13471 bp, 9 predicted proteins | sample 1673231 | NCBI WGS metagenome assembly OLQJ01 (sample SAMEA3136769, study PRJEB25190) | human gut metagenome | biome: human gut; feature: human-associated habitat; material: faeces | place: Austria | collected 2013
CACTGTTCTTGGCCGCCGGGACCCGTACCGTTCCATTCAGCGGCCGCCCGCCCGTGATGATGTAATCCCCTGCCATGCAAAGACCCCCGTTCTGCCAAAGATACCCCATGGTATGCAGAACGAGGGCCGTCGGTTCCCTGTTTTGTACCCGGACACCGCAAAACGCATTTGTCCGGTCGTTTGTCTGTTTTTTGCGTCTTTTGCGGGGCAAACATATTTTTCACCGTCGTAGTAGCTTTCAAGCTTGATTATCATTGCTCCGTTAGCATAAAATTTAACTCCGAAAGCCTCACCGCCAATGTAAACCTCATTTTTATCATCAGCGGCATAAGGCGAAAAAGTCGAAACAGTAAATAATAATGTGAAAATCAGGGCAACTGATATAATTTCTTTAAATTTTCGCAAAAAATTCACCTTCTTTCCGTTGCCTTTATTATGATTTGCATTTATAATATAGATTAGTGCGTTGATGAAAATATTAAAAATGTTACTGGCAGAGGATTTTCCGAAAAGGCGATAAATAGCCGTGCATTGTAAATTATTTTCTGAAATTATATCATTTTCTTATTATGAGGTATATATGGAAAACATAAATTCTAACCTTGTCGGTCTTACCGATTCCGAAGTTCAAAAGCGTATAGATGAAGGAAAGGTAAATATTTCAACTAATATTAAAACCAAATCAATCAAAAGAATATTTTGTGATAACATTTTTACGCTTTTCAATCTTATAAATGTAATTTTGCTTGCGGCATTGATTTTTGTGGGTTCACACAAGAATATGCTTTTTATCGGTGTTGTTATCGCAAATATAATTATAGGTATAGTTCAGGAAATTCGTTCCAAAATAAGCGTTGACAAGCTGACTATTTTGTCTGAGAAAAAAATCAATGTTCTCAGAAACGGTAAAATTGCAGAAATAAGTAAAGATGAGATTGTTCTTGACGATATTCTTGTGCTTTCAAGAGGAAGCCAGATTCCTGCCGACTGCATTGTATGCGACGGCAACTGCAGAGTCAACGAAAGTTTGCTTACAGGCGAATCAAATCTCATTGAAAAAAATGTCGGAGATGAACTTCTTTCAGGCAGTTTTATTGCGGCAGGAAAATGCTATGCTCAGGCTGTAAAGGTCGGAGCCGATTGCTATGCCGCTAAGATAAATAACGAAGCCAAATATATTAAAAAAGTAAATTCTCAGATTATGGAGTCATTCAATTTCATTATCAAAATCTGTACATTTGTACTTTTCCCAATCGGCATTGCATTTTTTATTCGACAATTCACCCTGCCCGATGCAACATTGCAGTCTGCTGTAATCAGCACTGTTGCGTCGCTTGTCGGTATGATTCCAAAGGGAATGATTCTTCTTACAAGCTCTGTTCTTGCAGTATCAATTATCAGGCTTTCATCCAAAAAGGTTCTTGTACAAGAAATGTATTGCATTGAAACACTTGCAAGAGTCGATGTGCTTTGTCTTGATAAAACGGGAACGCTTACAACAGACGAAATGACGGTAACAGGTGTCATTCCGTTTGGGGCTGATGAAAATAAAATCAAGAAAGCACTTTCTTCAATTGTAAAAGCGTCCGATGAACTAAATGCAACTTTGTATGCACTGCGTGACTATTCGGATTCCGTTTCACCGTATGAGTGCAGTAAATTCTGCGATTTTTCGTCCGAAACAAAATGGTCGGGCGGTACATTTGAAAACGGCAAGACCTACATAGTCGGTGCGACTGAATGTATTTTAAAAAGCAGAGAAAAGTATTCCGAGGTGTATTCTGAGATTGAAAAGATAAATCAAACCGTCAGAATCCTTGTTCTTGCCGAAAGCGATAGTGAACCGGACAAAGACTCATTGCCTGATGATTTAAAACCGCTTGCACTCATTCTTATCAAGGATAAACTTCGTGATAATGTAAATGAAACGGTAAAATATTTTAAGGAACAGGGTGTCACCTTAAAGGTCATTTCAGGCGACAGCGTTAAAACTGTTAAAAATATTGCACTTGACACAGGAATTGAGGGTGCAGAAAATGCAATTGATATGTCAACCGTAACAACAGATAAAGAGCTTGAAGATGCGGCAGAGCGTTGTAATGTGTTTGGCAGAGTAACTCCGGCTCAAAAGAAAAAGCTTGTGGTTGCCCTTAAAAAGCACGGACATTCGGTTGCTATGACAGGTGACGGAGTAAATGACGTTCTCGCACTCAAAGAGGCGGATTGCTCCGTAGCTATGGCGTCGGGCAGTGATGCCGCACGAAATGTGTCACAGCTTGTACTTGTCAATAATGACTTTGGCGCAATGCCGAGCGTTGTGGCAGAGGGCAGACGAACAATCAATAACCTTGAACGAAGCTCTGCACTCTATCTTGTTAAGACGATTTATTCGGTTATACTCTCAATTTTCTTCATATTCTTCCGCACAGGATATCCCTTTGAACCGATACAGCTTACGCTTGTCGGTGCATTAACGGTTGGATTGCCTTCATTTGTTCTCGCACTTCAACCGAATAAAGATATAGTAAAAGGTAATTTCACCGTAAATATAATAGCAAGATCACTCCCCACAGCTTTTTGTATTTCGGCAGATACAATATTACTCGCAATTTTAAAGTATATGACAGATATGCCACAGGCACAGTTTTCAACTCTCTGCGTATATCTTACTGCATTTTCATGTATGCTGCTTGTAATCAGATTATCAATCCCGTTCAATCCGCTCAGAGCCGTTATGGTCATCGGATGTTCCGCAGGAATAATAATCGGTTCAATCTTTTTCGGCGGATTGTTCTCACTTGCACCGCTTACATTTGAAAGCATCGTATTGCTTGTAATCTTTGCTGCAGGCACATTTGTTGTATTTAATATACTCTACAATATAGCACAGCACTATATAGAAAAATTCAAAAAGGAAAGTCATCTTAAACTGACTGCAAAAAGAAATGCAAATAAACAAAAACGCTGAAAAATTAATCAGACAACTGAATAATCAAGGCTATGAGGCTTTTATAGTGGGCGGTTGTGTTCGTGATTATCTTCTCGGATTGACTCCGCATGATACAGATATTTGTACAAACGCTTTGCCTGAGCAGACAAAAAAATGCTTTGAGGCTTATCGTACTTTTGATACAGGTATCAAACACGGCACAATTTCCGTTGTATGCGGCGGTGAAGTCTATGAAATCACAACCTACCGTATTGACGGTGATTATTCCGATAACCGTCATCCGGACAGCGTAAGCTTTACACGAAACATAAATGAAGATTTGCAACGCCGTGACTTTACGGTAAATGCAATGGCATATAACGCTGAATACGGCCTTGTCGATCCATACGGTGGTAAAAATGACCTTAAAGATAAAATTATCCGTTGTGTCGGAAATCCCAATACACGCTTTAACGAGGATGCTCTGCGAATCTTGCGGGCACTACGCTTTGCCTCTGTTTACGGATTTTCAATTGAAGAGAACACATCAAAGTCTATATTTAAAAATGCAGACTTGCTGAAAAACATTGCAACAGAGCGTGTGATTTCGGAATTTTTAAAGCTCATCTGCGGTAAGGATGCCGTAAAAATTCTTGACGCTTACCGAGAAACAATTGCTGTTATTATCCCTGAAATTACCGTTATGTTCAATTTCAATCAGAACAACATTCATCATTCGTATGATTTGTGGCAACATACCCTGACTGCACTCGGCACAATTGAACCGAATTCCATACTTCGTATGACAATGCTTCTGCATGACATCGGCAAGCCTTTTGTTAAAACTACTGATAACAGCGGTCAATCCCATTTTCAGGGACATCAGCTTGAAAGTAAAAAAATTGCAGACAAAATTCTGCACAGACTAAGATTGCCATCTGATTTTATAAACAAAACTCTTCTGCTTATTGAATATCATGATGTCCGTTTTAACGGCAGTAAAAAGCTTATGAAAAAGGTTATGAATGTACTCGGTACAGACCTTACAAAGCAGTTGTTAGAGGTCGAATACGCCGATATATCTGCCCAGTCTGAATATCAGCGAGAAGAAAAGCTCGGATATCTTAAAAATGCTAAAACACATCTTAATGAAATAATCAAAGATAACGAATGTTTTAAGCTGAGTCAGCTTGATATCAACGGTAAAGATGTTTTAAACCTTGGCGTAAAAGAGGGAAGAGATGTCGGAAATATTCTCGATTATCTGCTAATGCTTGTAGTAGATGCAAATGTTCCAAACAAAAAATCAATACTCATATCAAAAGCCGAAGAATATATTTACGGTAATCAAATAAATAAGTAATTAAAAAAGAGGATTTCAGCGAAAACTGAAATCCTCTGATTTTTGTTTAAAATTAAAGAACCTTTGATAAAAATTCCTTTAAACGGTCGTCCTGCGGATTATTGAAGAACTCCTGCGGATTGTTCTTTTCTTTGATAACACCGTCGTCAATAAATACAACATCGGTTGCAACTTCCTTTGCAAAGCCGATTTCGTGAGTAACAACAACCATTGTCATACCTGCCTTGGCAAGCTCTTTCATAACATCAAGAACTTCGCCGACCATTTCGGGGTCGAGTGCAGATGTTGGCTCGTCAAAGAGGAGAACATCGGGATTCATCGCAAGCGCTCTTACAATTGCAATACGCTGTTTCTGACCGCCTGAAAGCTGGTTAGGATATGCGTTTGCCTTTTCGGCAAGTCCTACACGCTCCAAAAGATCCATAGCGTCTTTTTTAGCCTCATCTTTGCTCTTGCCAAGAAGCTTGACAGGAGCCATCGTAAGGTTATCAATAACAGTCTTGTGGGGGAAAAGGTTAAACTGCTGGAATACCATTCCCATTTTTTGACGGTGAACATTTATATTAACCTTTGGATCCGTAATATCGGTACCCTCAAAGAAAATGTGACCGCCTGTCGGTTCTTCAAGTCTGTTAAGGCAACGGAGAAAAGTTGACTTACCCGAGCCTGACGGACCGAGAACAACAACTACATCGCCTTTAAAAATGTCAATATCAATACCTTTAAGAACCTGAATATCCTTACCAAATGATTTTTCAAGTCCTCTTACGGAGATTAATGCGTTATCTTTCACTCTTTTTCAATCTCCTTTCAAATCTTCTGAGGATGTACGAAAGCACAAGTACAATTACAAGGTAAATCAATGCAACCGTAATAAGCGGGAAGAATGCCTCGTAAGTTCTTGAACGAATCATATTACCAATATATGTGATATCTGCAAGTGCAACATAACCTGCAACCGAAGTTTCTTTGAGAAGTGTAATAATTTCATTGCCGAGTGCAGGAAGAACATTTTTAATTGCCTGCGGAAGAACGACCATTGTCATTGTCTGTCTGTTGTTAAAACCGAGTGAACGGCTTGCCTCAGTCTGACCGATGTCAACAGCCATAATACCCGAACGAACAATTTCTGCAACATAAGCGGCAGAGTTCATACCAAATGCAATGATTGCGGCAAAGATACCGTTTCTTACAGATGCAAGAATAATGTAATACATAATCATCAACTGAACTACAACAGGTGTGCCTCTGATAACAGTAATGTAGATGTTGCAAATCGCATTAAAGAATTTCAGAACACAATCACCGAAGCTCTTGCATTTTCTCTTGTCAAGCTGAATATCGTGAGTAGCTCTTACCAGAGCAATGACAAAACCGATAATAACACCGATAATACCTGCAAACAATGTAATTTCAAGGGTTACAAGCAAACCACTTAAAAGCTGCTGCCATCTGTTATCTGTGATGAATGTGTTTTTAAAGCTTTCACCGAGATTGCCGAACAAACTGCCCGACGCACTGTCGTTTACGATAATAACCTGAGTTGTGTTGGCATATGAAGTTGAAAAGTCGATATTTTTTCTTCTTTCCGGTGTGTCAGTCATACCCGCCATACCGAAATCGTCTTTGCCGGTCTGAACAGCAGTGATAACAGAATCAAATTCCATATCATCAATAACAAGTTTTTTACCGAGCTTGTCACAGATTGCTGTAGCCATCATCGGATCAAGACCGACAATTTTACCGCCTTCAACATATTCATACGGTGGAAAAGCAGCGTTCGTAGCCATATGAAGTTCACCGTCATACTTGATATCCTTAGGTGATTCGTAGGGTACAGTATCGGTATTACCCTCTATGTAATAGCTTTTGATTTTGTCCAGAACGCCCTCGTCTTTAAGCTCTGCAAGAGCTTTGTCGATTTTTTCGGTGAGTTCATGATTCTCCTTTGAAATGCAGATTGCATACTGCTCTTCCGCAAAAGGTTCATCAAGAATTTTTAGTCCTGCATTTGCTTTTACAAATTCCTTTGCCGGTTCACTGTCAATTACAACACAGTCGATTTTATTCTGTGTAAGAGCTACGATAGCGTCGGCACCCTTGCTGTAACGCATAACCTTGGTGCCGTCAGCCTCATAGTCAGATACAAAAGTATCGCCTGTTGTACCTGTCTGAACACCTACGGACGCTCCTTTGATATCATCGGCAGTCTTAATTTCCTTAACCGATGAATCACCGCATCCGGTGAACAGAAAAACAGTAGAGAACAGCATTGAAATCAGTACCAATAAAGTAACTGTCTTTTTCATTGTTTTCCTCTTTTTCTTTCTCTTAAAATATTTATTTGCAAATCTTTATCAGATTCTTGCAACGCCTGATTCAATTGCAGCCTTCTTAACCGCCTCAGCAACAGTTTTACCGATTCTCTTGTCAAATGCCTCGGGAAGAATATAATCTGCATTAAGCTCTTCATCGCTCACGAGTGAAGCAATTGCAAAAGATGCGGCAACTTTCATTTCTTCGTTAATATCGCTTGCACGGCAGTCGAGAGCACCTCTGAAAATACCAGGAAAAGCAAGTACATTATTAATCTGGTTAGGAAAGTCACTTCTGCCTGTACCTACAACAGCCGCACCTGCCTTTTTAGCAATGTCAGGCATAATCTCAGGAGTCGGATTAGCCATAGCAAAAAGAATAGGATCTTTAGCCATTGACTTAACCATTTCTTCGCTTACGCAACCTGCGGCAGAAATTCCGAGGAATACATCAGCACCTTTCATTGCATCTGCAAGCGAGCCCTCAAGGTGAGAAAGGTTAGTAATTTCAGCCATTTCCTGTTTAACAGCGTTAAGTCTCGGATCACCCTTGCAGATAATACCCTTACTGTCGCAAAGTGTAATGTCCTTTACACCCATATTAAGAAGGTGCTTTGCAATTGCAATACCTGCCGCACCTGCACCGTTCATAACAACCTTGATTTCGTCAAGCTTCTTGTGAACAAGCTTGAGTGAGTTGATAAGACCTGCGGCAACAATAACGGCAGTACCGTGCTGGTCATCGTGGAAAATCGGAATATCACACTTCTCTTTGAGCTTCTTTTCAATTTCAAAGCATCTCGGAGCGGCAATATCCTCAAGATTGATTCCGCCGAATGAACCGCTGATAAGGTAAATTGCGTTTACAATTTCGTCAACATCCTTACTTCTTACGCAAATAGGAAATGCGTCAACATCGCCGAATTCCTTAAAAAGCGCACATTTGCCCTCCATAACAGGCATACCTGCCTCAGGACCTATGTCACCAAGACCGAGAACAGCTGTACCGTCGGTTACAACGGCAACAAGGTTGTTTCTTCTTGTGAGTTCAAAAGACTTGTCATAGTCCTTCTGAATTTCAAGACACGGTTCTGCAACACCCGGAGTATAGGCAAGAGAGAGGTCTTCAGCCGAGTTAATCGGAACTCTTGAAACAACTTCAATCTTACCGTTCCACTCATAGTGTTTTTTGAGTGATTCTTTTCTGATATCCATATCGGTAACTCCTTATAATTAATTCCCTCTCATTATACCCCTAAAAAGCCGTTATATCAAGTAAAAATCACAAAATTCATTTGACTTTTGTACAAAAAAGGTATAAAATAAATGTGCGAGTGTGTTGAACAGCTGCGAGCAGCTGCCGAAAGGTACTGTGCGAGGAAAGTCCGGGCTTCACAGAGCAATAATAACGGCTAACGGCCGCCGGAGGCGACTCCAGGGATAGTGCAACAGAAAATTACCGCCATTATATGGTAAGGATGGAAAGGTGAGGTAAGAGCTCACCGGAGGGCAGGAGACTGCTCTGCCGTGTAAACCCTATTTGAAGCAACACCGTGGTAGGACATTATACGCTTGCTCGGCGTGTCCTTAGGAGGTGGCATCGAGCAGATTCGGTAACGGTCTGCCAAGATAGATGGCTGTTCACGACAAAACCCGGCTTACAGACACAGTCGCATATTAGGGCACCTTTTATGGGTGCTTTAATATTATTGTCGAATTTAAGCAATTTGTACAAATGTTATGCACATTTGCAATTAATTTAAAAAATGCATTGCATTTATACTGCTCTTTATTGTACTTTGCTTTATGCTGAAATCTATTGAAATTGATTTAAGAAATTGATTTAATTTGATTTGTTTCAGTCGACTGATTCGACACATTGTAGAGTTTTGAAATTAATTTGAAAGGTGTGTAAAAATTTGAAAACAAAATCAAAAATACTCAGCGCAATATTGAGCGTGAGCATCCTGTCGGCAAGCCTATCTGCCTTTGTATCCGGTTCACTCGGTGTTCAGGCGGCAGAAAGCTCGCCAACCGTATCGGCTAATAAGTACAAGCTCAAAGATAATATTCAGGACGGTGTAATTTTACATTGTTTTGACTGGACTTATAACGATATTAAGGCTGAATTGCCTAAAATTGCAAAAGCAGGATTTACAAGTATACAGACTTCTCCGGCACAGCCAAACGGAACAGGTACTTGGTATTGGTTATATCAGCCAATTTCATTCAGTATCGGAACAAATGGTATCGGCACAAAGGCTGAACTTCAGTCGCTTTGCGATGAAGCAGATAAGTACGGAATTAAGGTTATTGTCGATGTTGTTGCTAACCATTTGAGAGGCGATCACAACAACATAGACAACGATTTAAAGCCATCCGAGTATTGGCATACCTTCGGCGGAGGTATTGACTGGAAAAACCGTTGGCAGGTAACACACGGCTCGATTGGTATGCCGGACATTGCAACCGAAAATCCATATGTTCAGCAAAAAGTCTGCAACTATGTTCAGGAACTCAAGTCGGTAGGTGTTGACGGACTTCGTTGGGACGCTGCAAAACACATTGGCGTTCCGAGCGAGGGCGACGATTTCTGGAAATCGGTAACACAGTACGGCCTTTATAACTACGGCGAAATTCTCGGTGGTCCCGATGACCGTTCGACAGGCAATGAAGACATTATGAAAGAGTATACCGATTATATTTCTGTCACAGACAGTAACTACAGTAAAGAACTCCGTGATTCGTTTAATTCGGGCAAAGCTCCTACTTCAAGCGGAAACTGGAGTGAAAAAGGCATTTCAAACGATAAGCTTCTTTATTGGGGTGAAAGCCATGATACATGGTCAAACAACAAAGACTGGGGCTTTTCAAATGAAATGAGTCAGAATGTTATTGACCGTGCTTATGCGGTTGCGGCAAGCCGTAATCAAGTTACTGCTCTTTATTTTTCCCGTCCTTCTTCAACCAACAAAGAAAGTATCAAAATGGGAGAAAAAGGCTCAACTCATTACACCAGCAGTGAGGTTGCCCAAATTAATAAGTTCCATAATGCAATGGACGGCAAAGCTGATTACTACACCGTGTCAGACGGTTGTTCTGTAATTACCCGTAAAGACGGCGGTGCTGTTATCGTAAAAGGCAGCGGAAGCGGCGAGGTATCGGTAGAAAACGGCGGCGGTTACGCAAAACCGGGTACATACACAGACGCTGTTTCAGGCAATACATTTACAATTACATCAAGCACCATTTCAGGTACAATAGGTTCATCAGGTATTGCAGTAGTCTATGATGCCGAACCCGAAGGACCTTCAGCGTCAGTAAATCCGGGTTCAACAAACTACAATACAGATGAGCTCACACTTACGCTCAATTGCAAGAATGCAAAAAATGCTCAGTATTCAATTGATGACGGTGCATTTGTAAACTACACAAACGGTCAGCAAATTACAATCGGTACAAACCTTCCTTACGATACTGTAACCACAGTAACAGTAAAAGCAAGCGACGGCAAGACAACATCCGATCCGGAAACATATACATACACAAAGGTAGACCCGAATGCCGTAAAGGTTGTTGCTTATGATAACTCATCAACCAAGTGGTCTAAGGTCAATGCATATTTCTGGAGTGATGATAATAAAGAAATGACATCGTGGCCGGGCAAGAAAATGACCGACAAGGGTAATAATATTTTTGATATTGAAGTGCCTGACGGTGCAAAATATGTAATCTTCAACAACGGTGACAGTCAGACAGATGACCTCACGATTGCAGACGGTAATAAAATTTACAGCAACGGTTCTTGGCAGAACTATTCGACTGTAAAACCCACTCAGCCGACAACAGCTCCTTCCACGACAGTCCGTCCTACTACAGTCGCAACTCAGCCTACCACAACTCAGCCTGCTACAACACAGCCTGCTACAACACAGCCGTCTACAACTCAGCCGGTAACAGAGCCTTCAAACAGAATTCTTATCGGTGATGTTGATTTAAACGGAACATTTACAGTCTGTGATTCAACAGAGGTTCAAAGATACATTGTTAACATATCGACTTTAAGCGATGAGGCTCTCATTGCGGCAGATGTAGACAAGGATTCTGTTATTTCTGTAAAAGACGCAACTATGATTCAGGCTTATGTCGTTAAGCTTATTGTTGAAAACTCATACTGCGGTACTTACACAGAAAATGTTGCACCCACCCAGCCTACAACAAATGTCACAAAGCCAACAACCGAACCGACTTCAATTCAGACGAAGAATTATGTTTATTTCAATAATACGGAAAACTGGTCAACAGTAAATGTCTATGTATGGAGTTCAAAAGGTTCGACTTATATGAGCTGGCCCGGCAAGGCTATGGAAAGTATAGGTAATAACACATACAGATTTGAACTTCCGAATGGTGCAGAATATGCTATATTCAATAACGGTTCAGCACAGACAGGTGACTTAAAAATCCCCGATGTAAATATGATTTACTCAAACGGACAGTGGAGTAAATACTCCAAGTAAAATTTAATAAGTTTATCTAAGAGCCGCCCCGCACAATCAAGCGCATTTTGCTGTTTTGATTTTTACTGTCGGGGCGGTACTGTTATTTGTTTAAATCACAATACAAAATAAACCGCCTGTAAAAAATGATTGCCCCCTAAAAGTCAGATTTTTGCTCTGACCTTTAGGGGGCGTTTCACAATCCGATTGATTTCGGAGGTTTATTTATTCGATTTATCTATAATTTTTTCGGCACATTTAATGCCGTCAACTGCCGCGGAGATAATTCCGCCTGCATAACCTGCACCTTCACCGCACGGATACAGTCCTTCAATAAGTACACTTTCGAGCGTATCTGTCTTTCTCATGATTCTGACGGGGGAAGAGCTTCTGCTCTCAACGCCGGTCAAAACAGCGTCACCGTCATCAAATCCGTGTAACATTCTGCCCATTTTCACAATGCCCTGAGCCATAGAAGTGCAGACATATTCAGGCAAAATCTCGTTCAGATTTGAAAACTCATAATTCGGACCGATACTTGGCTTTACATCACCAAGATGAGTTGATTTTCTATTATTAAGAAAATCGTCAACTCTTTGTATGGGTGCATTATAATTTTCACCGCCGGCAACGAATGCTTTTGATTCAAGCTTTCTCTGCAAATACATTCCGGCAAGCGGATGGTCGGATTCATAATCATCCGGGTTTATTCCTACAAGCAACGCTGAATTTGAATTTTCGGCATTTCGTGCAAATTCACTCATACCATTGGTGCAAAGTCTGTTTTCTTCGCTTGACGCATTGACAACCTTGCCTCCCGGACACATACAAAATGTATATACACCCCGTCCGTTATCAAGGTGCGTACTCAGCTTATAATTTGCCGAGCCGAGTTTTTTATTGCCTGCAAACCTGCCGTATTGTGCCTTATCAACTTTTTGACGAAGATGTTCAATTCTTGCTCCTACCGAGAAAGGCTTTGCCTCAATCGGCAACTTTAAATCATAAAGCATCTCAAAAGTATCCCTTGCACTGTGACCTATTGCAAGAATAACATTGTCTGTTTCTATAATTTCATTGCCGTTTTTGGTTTCAACAGTTATAGATTTCAGCTTGTTATCACTAAAAGCCATTGAAACAAGCTTTGTTTCAAACATAACCCTTCCGCCGAGTTCAATAATCTCGTTGCGGATATTTTTTATTGTTCCTTTTAGCATATCCGTTCCGATATGCGGCTTTGCGTTATAGAGAATTTCATCAGGTGCGCCGTGGCTTACAAATTCTTCAAGCACCTTGCGTTGTCTTATATCTTTTGTACCTGAATTCAGTTTGCCGTCAGAAAATGTTCCCGCACCGCCTTCGCCAAACTGAACATTTGAAGTTATGTCAAGCTTACCGCTTGTCCAGAACCTGTTCACATCGGCAGTTCGCCTGTCAACATCACGGCCTCTTTCAATAAGAATAGGATTTGCACCGCTTCTTGCCAGAATAAGTGCCGCAAACAATCCTGCCGGACCAGCCCCGACAATAACAGGGGAGGGCGCATTGCCAAATTTCATTTGATTATATTCATACTTTCTCGCAATTTGAGCGTTACCGCATTTTTTACATACCTTTTCCTCGTTGATATTAAGTTCAGCGTCAACGGTTGTAAGAAAGTAGATATTATCCTTTTTTCTTGCGTCAACCGATCTGCGAAAAATCTTACAGCTTTTTATGGATTTTTCTTCAATCCTCAGCTGTTGGGCAACTGCCTTGCGAACCGATTTATCATCGTAGTCAAGGCTTAAATGTATATTGTTCACTCTGATCATAAATTTTCTCCTGCAATAATTCCGCCGGCAAATGCAAAATGAAGATTAAACCCTCCGCATTCACCGCAAAGGTCAATTGCCTCACCGCATATAAAAAGATTTTTTACAATTTTACTCATCATAGTGTTTTCGTCAATCTCTTTGCCTAAAACACCGCCCAAAGCACATTGTGCGTGTGAGAAATCTTCTTTTCCGCTTACTGTAAATGACATCGATTTTATTGTTTTGCAAATTCCTGATACTTCGTCCTTTGAAAGCTTGGAACAAATCTTTGACAAATCAACTCGGCTGATTTTCAGAATTGCTTGTCCGATTCTCTTCTGAAAAATTCCTGTCAAAAGCTGTTCACACGGCTAATCAGAAAACAATAATATATGTTGTCTGATTATTTTTATCAGCTCATTTTCCGAATAATCGGGCAATAAATCAAGCACTATTTTGTCGTTCGGTTTAGCAAACAATGAAAGATTGAACACGCAAATTCCCGACAGCGAATTCTCGGTAAATTGAATTTCGCCTGTTTCTTCCTTGATTAATCGACCGTGTTCACC